>UMKG01015869.1_pt1 | contig 24580 bp, 15 predicted proteins | sample 1966261 | NCBI WGS metagenome assembly UMKG01 (sample SAMEA4836169, study PRJEB28245) | human gut metagenome | biome: gut microbiome; material: fecal sample | place: Denmark | collected 2008 | reverse complement strand
ATCTTCCGATCGCGGCTCGAGAATGAGTGCAGCTATGACCGCGTCGAGCGCGTTGCCCGAATCCTGTACACCGGAGGACTTTTGTTCGTTGTCGTGGTCCTTGGATTTTATATTCAGAACCTGGATAAATTTATAGAGAAAGGCGGAGTGCTGTTTTTCAAGCAGCGCAACTTTGTCACAAGCGTTTTCCTCATGGTCATACCCATGATATGCATCCTTGTCCGCCGCAGCAACCTGTATCTTATCGGCACGGTGCTTATGTACATTGCAATGATAATGACCGGCTCGCGCAGCGGACTTCTGTTCGGCTCGTTTCTGCTCCTTGTGTGCCTTGCATACATTTATATTAAAAACAAAAAGCACCGCCGGTTTTATAATTGGCTTTTCGGCGTATCTATAGTAGTAATTGCCGCGCTTGCGATCACATTTTTGCCGCAGCTGTATGCCGCACGCATTGAAAATGCGGCGGTCGGAGATAAAACGCGTATTGAGTTTATAAAGCTCGGCGTGGAAAACTTCCTGGCTCACCCGATATTCGGCATAGGCATTGCCAACATGAAGGATGTCGGTATATTTAAGGCATACGTTCCCGGAAGTCTTATGTTCTATCATAATGCCGTTATCCAGGTCATAAGCTCGATGGGACTCGTAGGCGTTGCGGCCTATGGATGGATGCTGTTTTCACGGCTCAAAATGCTGTGGATAGGGCGAAAACGCAAGCGCATTGCCGTTTTTGCGCTGTCTTACATAGGCATAGGCTTAATGAGTATGACAAACCCTGGCATATTCTGCCCGTTCCCGGAGGCGGGACTTTTGACGCTTATGTTTGCAATTATAGAAAAAGAGGAAGAAAAAATATAAAATGGAGGAAGAAAAATGAAAAGAGCACTCAGCATCGTGCTGGTACTAGTGCTGCTCGTCTCGATAGCGCCAATGTCGGCGCTCGCGGCGGATAACGGCTACGATACCATCACAGGCACCGTCATGTTCAATGCCGGACATGATGACATGGAGACGGATCACCCGTGTCCGTTTACCTACAGTGACGGTTACTTTACCGAAACTGCGTATAAGTACAGGCAGGATCTCGCCGCGGTTACCATGGCAATGTGCCTTGCCGCCGGAAACGTCGCCGACCCCGAGCGGTACAAAGAAGGCCCGGCAAATCTCGAGAATTTCTTCGATCAGATCGGTTTTGAGGACTTCGAGGCGAATGCCGACTTCACGAATCGTCCGGGACGCAACACCTTCGGCGTTGGTATCGCAAACAAAGAGATCCGCGTAAACGGCGAGAAGTACACCGTCATTGCTGTCGGCCTGCGCGGCTGCGGCTACTACGCCGAGTGGGCAGGGGACCTGAATGTCGGCCTTGAAGGCGAGCACACCGGCTTTGCCATCTGCCGCGAAAAGGCGCTTGCCTTTATACAGACTTACCTTGCCAAGCACAGCGAGATCGCTGGCAAAATTAAGATCTGGTGCACCGGCTACAGCCGCGGAGCGGCAGGTGCAAACCTGCTCGGAGGTGCACTTGACGACATGTATCTCTCCGGCGCTTCCGTCGGCAAAAACGTCACCCTCTCGCCAAAGGATATGTATATCTACACCTTCGAGGCACCCATGGGAGCCGATGCTTCCAAGGTCGGCGGCAGAATCTATGAGAACATCCACAACGTCATTAACTACAACGACCTCGTCGTTCGCGTAGCGCCCGAGTGCATGGGCTTTGCGCGCTACGGCGTTGACCACGTCATGCCGTCGGCAAAGCTCGACTCAAACTATTCGCAGCTCAAGGATAGCATGCTCAAGGTGTTCTCAACCTTTGAAAACGCCGGCAAATACCGCATCGACGACTTCAAATATGTCACCGTTACCCCCGGCGCGACTGCCGACAAGATCATCTCCGGCATCCGCGGCAATGTTATGACTCAGGGCGAGTTCCTCGATAAATTCGTCGAGAAGCTCTTCACCGAGGTGTTCACCACCCGTGCCGAGGTCTATGCCGCGCAGGACGATATTCAGGAGCTTGTCCTGCCGCTGATCGGAACCTATCCCGACCAGTGGGAGACCGTCAAGCAGAGCCTTGCGGAAAACGCAAGGGATAACATGGCGCGCCTGATCTCGTCGCTGATGAAGGGCGAGGACAGCGCCGTGACCGTCGTTGCGGATATCCTGCTCGACACCATGCGCGCAGCCGGCATCACCGAGTATAACGCCCAGCAGGTCAAAGAGATGGTGAGGCCACTGGTCAAGATGCTCATGAAGCTCGTCTCGGCCTGCCCGGACGAGACCGCCACGCTTCTTTATAACATCGTCGGCATCATGAGCGCGCACTACGGCGAGCTGGGCATGTCCTGGATGCTGAGCATCCCGTCAGACTACATGACATCGAAGCAGTCTGGCGAGCTGTACGAGCCGCTGCCGTTTACCGACGTTGCCGACAATGCGTGGTACCGCCCCGAGCTTGTCTACGCCTACGAAAACGGCCTTGTCAACGGCACGACGGCAAACACCTTCTCGCCGAACGCCATCGTAACGCGCGCGCAGGTCGTAACGGTGCTCTATCGCATGGCAGGCTCGCCTTCGGTCAGCGGCATGAAATGCCCCTTTGCCGACAACACCGCAGCGTGGAGCCGCGACGCGATCACATGGGCGTATAACGCAGGAGTAGCCAACGGCTTCACCGACTCTCGCTTTGCAGGCTCAGCTACCGTAACTCGCGAGCAGCTCGCGGCGTTCCTGTTCCGCTATGCCGACAAGGTGGTATCCGGCGGCACGCTCAAAGCGCCCCTGTCATATGCCGACAGCTTCCGCGACGCAGCCACCGTCAGCGCCTATGCTGTCCCGGCCATGCGCTGGGCGAATGTAAACGGCATCATAAACGGCCGCACCGGCGGCATCCTCGACCCGACCGGCAGCGCAACACGCGCAGAATTTACCTGCATGATCTCCCGTTTTTCCGCTGCGAATTGACGCACCTGCCGATACGGATATTTCCGCCATCCCTACCGGAAACTGCATAAAAAACCATAGCTGCCTCGCACTGCATAAGTGCGAGGCAGCTTTTTTGTGTGCAGCACCCCTAATTGGCTCCCCTGTCAAGGGGAGCAGTCGGCTTTGCTGCCGAGGGGGTTGAATTCAAACCTATTAACTATCAGCTATCAGCTATCCGCTGCGGCCAAAGGTCGCTCGTAGGGAACAGACTTTTTTAGTGGCGATTCGCCGCACCTACGGATATATGTATCTCTGGCTGCCCGGTTCGGAACGCCGGTGGAAACCGTAACGTTTCGCCATACATTAGATTGTGCTATATTAGTGCAAAACTTTGTCTGCACCCCATTGTCTTCCCCTTGCGGAGCTTGAGGGGAAGATGCCGCTTGCGGCAGATGAGGTGTAAATAAATCCGCGCCGTAGGCGCTACTTTGTTGCAATATGTATCGGTTTTGCCTGCATCCACCGGTCGGGCTGACGCAAATTATGTATCGGCACAATGTAAAAACGCCACTAAGACCCCACCGTGGCATCCGCTGCGCGTCTTGCCCCACCTCCCCTTGGCAGGGGAGGCGAAAAGAACCACATCTCATCACCGCTCACCGCATTGGCTCCCCCTGTCAAGGGGAGCAGTCGGCTTTGCCGACGAGGGGTTGAATTAAAAAATCCACAACCAAAATTGCACAACGCCGCAAAAAACCGCCAAAAACCGACACCTGTCACCACAATGTAATGACACGGGATGTAAAATTTCGCTTAAAAATCATATTTACTATTGATTTTTTTGCTAACTCTTAGTAGAATAAAGCCACGCAATAGTATGCGTTCGCGGTAGGCGATACAATATGTGGTGCTCTGCCGCAGGCGGTGGATTTTTTTAATTAAAAGGAGGAAAAATAATGAATGTAAGAAAACGCGGACTTGCGCTTCTCATGTGCATCTGCATGATCTTCACGCTCCTGCCGTTCTCGGCATTTGCGGACGGAACATCAGAGCCCGACGTTGTCTACGGAACGTATGACGAAAACGGCACCACATGGACGCAGAAAACCGGCTTGACCGCAGTTGGCGAACCCTACACAAACAGTGCTACCGGTGCTGATGTAACATACAGTAAGACGGCAGTGTCAAAGGGCAATGATACCTATGATGTCACCCTCAAGATCGAATCCAAGACGTCATCGACTGCACCCGGCGCATCTGCGGTTGTGCTGGTGATGGATATTTCTACGTCGATGTATTTCTGCACAGAGTGTGGTAATCAAGAGAACCATAATGAGCATTGCAGCAAAAGTAAGGGAATTAGTGGCGGCCCATTTAATAAGCATGGATCTGAGGTGAAAACTGAAGATACACGTCTCTATGCCGCAAAGAATGCAGCAGTCAATTTTGTCAACAGCTATAAAGGTAATATCGAAAATGCTGGCAGATATATTCAGTTAGTTGCTTTCGACGGATATGCTTATAAAAAGCTTTCCGACTGGATTGATGTGTCAGTTGCAGCTAATTCAACTAAGGCAATTGCTGCTATAAACGGCCTCACTCCGCCGGAAGTAGGTAATGGAACAAACCTTGAACAGGGATTAAGCAAAGCAAAAGAATTGATTACATCTGCCCCTGACGGTATTGCAAAAGACAAAAAGTTTGCTGTTGTTTTGACCGACGGAGAACCCAATTGTCAGGGTAGATATTCTATCTCGTCGTTTGTCAAGAGCAAAACCGATGCTGCTGCTAGCAGTTTGAGATCTGCTGCAAGCGTTTACACAGTTTGCTTCGGCGCAGCGGATAAAAAAAGCAGCTACCTTGATAATATGACGGTCGGAGCATATCTGTCCGGCACGGTTGCAAGTAACCCGAGCAATGCATTTAACGCCAACAGCGCGGCTGAACTTAACAAAGCATTTGAGGATATCTTCAAATCCATCGAGCAGGGTCTTGACTCCGGCTTTACCGTGACCGACCCAATGGGTAAGTACATCCAGCTTCAGGAAACAAGCCTCGCCGACTGCAAGATCGCTTCCAACGGCACCATCACCTGGACCCCGACTGCCGGAGACGTATCCGAAAAGGATGGCGTCAAGACCTATACCTACATCCTTACTTACACCGTTAAGCTCGACACCTCAGCTAAGGGCTTCGTTGACAATAAGTATTATGCCACCAACGGCGTAACGACTCTTGTATTCAACGACGGCGGTACGGATACGACTTGCTACTTTAACGTCCCCGGCGTAAAGGGCACGGCTCCGAAATATAATGTCACCTATAAGTTCGAGGGCAATTACCCAGACAGCGTGACAGTGCCCGCGAGCGAGCAGCACAAGGCCGGCGAGACGGTTACAATGCCTGAAATTACCGCACCCGAGGGCTGGATATTCAACGGCTGGAAGTATGATAGCAACCCGGTCACCAGTGTTGAAATGCCTGCCGGTGATATAACCATCATCGGAACGTTCACCGAGCAGAAAGCTTATACAGTAAAATATCTGCTTAAAGGCACCGATATTTCGGTCAAAGATGCAGTAACGGGAATAAAGAATGTCGGCGATAGCGTGTCCGCCGTTGCTCCCGACCTTGCCGGCTACACCTTTGCCGGAACCGATGCCGACAAAAACCAGACCATTACCGTTGTTTCCGATGCATCACAGAACGTGATCACGTTCTACTACTATAAGAACGTAACCGTAACCGCAAAGAATGATACAAAGGTTTACGGAAACGATGATCCTGCGGCATTTGCTGCAGATGTAACCGGCACGCGCGACAATGAGACTGTTGTTTACACAGTCGCCAGAGGAGACGGTGAAGATGTCGGCGCTTATGTAATCACCCCGACAGGCGATGAAATTCAGGGATACTACAAAGTTGAATACAAAAACGGCAGCTTTGAAATAACCGTTCGCCAGGTAATCCTCACCGGCGAGAGCGCCACCCGTACTTACACCGGCCAGGAAATCGAACTTACCGGCATTGAACAGAGTGGTCTGCTTGATGGTCACACATTCTCCGGCGTGAGCTACAGTGCCAAGGGCACCAATGCAAGCGCAACCCCGTATCCCGGCGAGTTCAGCAATATGGACAAGCTCGTCATCAAAGACGCAGACGGCAATGATGTTACCAAGAACTATAAGCCTGAGTATGCACTCGGCGCTTTGACCATCAACCCGATTGGTACCGTAACAGTAACGATCAAGGGTAAAACCGTTACCGGAGTATATTGCGGCGCCGATTACATTGCCGAAGGCTACGATGTGGAAATATCCGACCCGAAGTACACCAAAGATGACTTTACGTTTAGCGGCAACTCTCAAGTGTATCGTACTGACGTAGGCACAACCTATATGGGCCTCAAGGCAGAGCAGTTTGAAAACAAAAACAGCAATTTTGACAGGGTAGAATTCGTCATCGAAGAGGATGGCTATGTTGAAGTCACCAAGCGTCCTCTGTATCTGAGGGCGGATACTCCGAATCCCATTACCTATGACGGCGCGGAGCATGTCAGAACTCTCTGCGTGGTTGTGGCTAAGGGCGAGTACCTTGAAATTGCAAACGGCCAGATGCTTGAAAATGTGCTGACAATGTACCGTGTTAGCGGAACAAATGTCGGCATATACAAAGGTGAATTTTTGCAGCTTGCAAAAATCGTTGACAGGGATGATCCGAGCAAGGATGTCACAGCCAACTATGATATCAAGTATGAGACTGGCACACTTCAAATCACCAAGATGCCCATCACCATTACCGCTGGCAGCGCCGAAGGCGCGTATATCCTCGGGCCGATAACCAGCAATGAATGGAAAGCTACTGCAACAGCCGAGGGCGATACAGTTTCCTCGGTGAAGCTCACCGGCGCTCAGACAACCCTTGGCGAATCCCCGAACGTAGCATCCGACGCAGTCATCAAGAACGCAAAGGGTGAGGACGTCACCGCAAACTATGAGATTACCTATGTGGATGGCCTGCTTAAGGGCATTGAGCTGCTCGAAAAGGAAATTCACTTCAACTACGTCATCGGCTACACCGATGGAACTATCCGCCCGGGCAACAATATCAGCCGTGCAGAGGTTGCAACAATTTTCTTCCGCCTGCTGACCGACGAGGCACGCGAGCAGTACAACAAGACGACCACCAGCTATAGCGACATCAAGGACGGAGCATGGTGCTGCCGCGCAGTTGCAACGCTTACTAACGCGGGCGTTATCAACGGCTACACTGACGGAACCTTCCGTCCTAATGCTCCTATCACCCGCGCAGAGCTTGCGACGATTATAGCTCGCTTTGCAAAGCTCGACGTCAACACCAAGACCTTCAGTGACATTAACGGTCACTGGGCACAGAAGAGCATCGAGCTGGCAGCAGGCAACAATTGGATCAACGGTTATGATGACGGCACCTTCCGCCCGAACAACAATATCACCCGTGCAGAGACCTTCGCGATGATAAACCGCGTCCTCGATCGCCAGACCGAGAGCGTATCCGACCTCCTGCCTACGTCCGAGATGAACATGTGGAGCGACAATATGAACGAGAACGCATGGTATTACAAGGACATTCAGGAAGCAACAAACTACCATAAGTGTGATCGTGTTGATCAGAGCACTTACGAGAAGTGGACCGAGAAGGTTCCCGACATCGACTGGGCATCTTACCAGATCTGATCGCAAATCCAAAACCTATCACAAGGCAGCTTGTCTGCCTTGTGATTTTTTTGTGTGCGTGGTATAATACCATCGGTTGACAAGGTCAGACACGGTTTTGACGGGCAGAAATACGCCCATACAATGTCAAGCCCCTTGACAATACAGCAAGTATTCTCTTCGGGTCTTTCCTTGTCTGTCCGCATTTCTGCACCGGCAAAACTGCCTTGCACCTGTCAGCAATGAATTTTCGAGTGATTTTTGTTTTTTGAGGTGCAGGCGGGCTGACGCCCGTCAAGGCGAAAAGGGCAAAAAGCGCCGAAAAGGCACGCTGTCAGGCGTGTTTGCCCTTGTTAACCGATGGTAAAATGATAATGCTATGCGGAGGCTGCCCGATTTGGATAAATTCGTTTTGAAATCTTCATATTCGCCGATGGGCGATCAGCCGGAGGCCATAAACACGCTCGTGCGCGGCATCGAAAACGGCCTTGATGAGCAGGTGCTGCTCGGCGTGACCGGCTCGGGCAAGACCTTCACCATGGCGAGCGTTATCGAAAAGCTAAACCGACCGACGCTCGTTCTGGCGCACAATAAGACACTTGCGGCGCAGCTGTGCTCGGAGTTTCGAGAGTTTTTTCCGGATAACGCCGTGGAGTACTTCGTTTCGTACTACGACTATTATCAGCCCGAGGCGTATATTCCGCATACGGATACGTTTATTGAAAAGGACAGCGCCATAAACGACGAGATCGAGCGCCTGCGCCACAGCGCGACCTCCAGTCTGTTCGAGCGGAGCGACGTTATAGTTGTTGCATCCGTTTCTTGCATCTATGGCCTCGGCGACCCGATCGACTATAAAAACATGGTCATATCCCTGCGCCCGGGGCAGACGCGCAATTTCGACGAGCTTCTGCGCAAGCTCATCGAGATACGCTATGAGCGAAATGACATTGCTTTCGAGCGAAACATGTTCCGCGTCCGCGGCGACACGGTCGAGATATTCCCGGCTTATGCAACGGATAAGGCCATCCGTGTCGAGTTTTTCGGCGATGAGGTGGACAGAATAAGCGAGGTGAACGTCGTTACCGGTGCGCCGATACGCTATCTGAACCACGCTGCGATATACCCGGCCAGCCACTATGTCGTTAGCCGTGACAAAATGGCGCGCGCTATCGACGATATCCGTGCCGAGTGCGCCGCGCGCGTGAAATACTTTCAGGATAACGGCAAGCTGCTTGAAGCTCAGCGCATATCGCAGCGCACAAATTACGATATCGAAATGATGCAGGAGCTTGGCTATTGCTCGGGCATAGAGAACTATTCGCGCATAATCTCAAACCGCCCGGCAGGCTCTGCTCCCATGACGCTGCTCGATTACTTTCCGAAGGATTTTCTGCTATTTGTTGACGAAAGTCACGTCACTCTGCCGCAGGTCAGGGCAATGTACCGCGGCGACCACGCGCGCAAGGAGTCGTTGGTTGAATACGGCTTCCGTCTGCCGTCGGCGTATGATAACCGGCCGCTTAAATTCGAGGAATTTCAGGAGCGCATAAATCAGGCTGTGTATGTCTCCGCAACTCCCGGCGATTACGAGCGCGAAAGGGCAGGGCAGATAGCCGAGCAGATAATCCGCCCGACCGGCCTGCTCGACCCGGAGATCTCCGTGCGCCCGATAGAGGGGCAGATAGACGATCTTATAGGCGAGATAAATATACGCATTGAAAAAGGCCAGCGCACTCTGGTAACGACGCTCACCAAGAAAATGGCTGAGGATCTTACCGAATACCTCGGCGCAGCCGGCATAAAGTGCAGATACATGCACCACGATATCGGCGCGATAGAGCGTATGGAGATAATCCGCAGCCTGCGCCTTGGCGATTTTGACGTGCTTGTCGGCATAAACCTCCTGCGCGAGGGACTTGACCTCCCGGAGGTGAGCCTTGTTGCAATTCTCGATGCCGATAAGGAGGGCTTCCTTCGAAGCGAAACGAGTCTTATTCAGACCATCGGGCGCGCGGCACGCAATGCCGAGGGTACGGTTATCATGTATGCAGATACCGTGACGCGGTCGATGCGCCTTGCGATCGACGAGACGGAGCGCCGCCGCGCAAAGCAGGCTGCATATAACGCAGAGCACGGCATCGTGCCGAAAACGATAGTAAAAAGCGTTCGCGAGCTTATCGAGATATCAAGCGAGAGCGAGAAAACTTTGCGCCGTGCCGACGGAGTGAAGCTCACAAAGTCAGAGCGTAAGGAGCTTATCGAAAAGCTCGAAAAGGAAATGAAAGCCGCGGCAAAAATGCTTGAATTCGAGCTTGCGGCTCAGCTTAGAGACGAGATCGTCCGCCTGCGCGGCGAGGTGAAATGATGAAACTTTTGATACTTGACGGAAACAGCATAGTAAACCGCGCGTTTTACGGAATACGCGCCCTCACGGCGCCCGACGGAACGCCCACAAACGGCGTGTACGGCTTCCTTGCCATACTACGCAAGCTGCTTGATGATGAAAAGCCCGAGGCCGTGTGCGTCGCTTTTGACCTCAAAGCGCCGACGTTTAGACATTTAAGATATGAGGGATATAAGGCTCAGCGCAAGGGCATGCCCGAGGAGCTGGCCGTTCAGATGCCGATACTCAAGCAGGTGCTTGACGCAATGGGCATCCTGCGCCTTGAGCTTGAGGGCTACGAGGCCGATGACCTGCTCGGCACGGTCGCTGCGCGATGCAGCGCAGTCGGCTGGGATTGCCGCATCGTCACCGGCGATAAGGACAGCTTCCAGCTTATAAGTGAAACAACACATGTCTGCCATGTCAAAAGCCGCATGGGCCAGACAACGACGACAGAGTATACTCCAAAGCTGTTTTTTGACGAGTACGGCTTCGAGCCAAAGCACATTATCGATCTCAAGGCTCTGATGGGCGACAGCTCGGATAACATCCCCGGCGTGCCGGGAGTAGGCGAAAAAACGGCTATGGGGCTTGTACAGAAGTATAAAGATATTGAAACCATTTATGCCGGGCTTGACACCATAGATGTAAAAGAGGGCATGCGCAAAAAACTGCGAGAAGGCAGGGAAAGCGCCTTCCTGTCCTATGAGCTTGCAACGATACAAACCGATGCGCCGATAGAGTTTGCGCCCGAGGATGCGAAGTGGAGCGAGGACTATAAGCCAGAGCTGTACGATGTGCTCAAAAAGCTCGGATTTAATAAATTTATCGAAAAATGGGGCGTGAGCGAAAGCACCGAGAGCGCGCAGAAGGCAATGACAGAGCGCATTGCTCATGTTGAAGACGCCTCGTTTGACGAGATAGTGAATGCCGTTCGGAACGCTGACGAGATCGCCGTAACGGCTGACGAGAGCTTTGACAGCATTGAGATATGCGACGGCAAGGCCGTGTACCTTGCGCGCTGGAGCAGCCTCGGAGACGACTATTCAAGGCTTCTGAGCTTTGTGTTTTCCGGCGATGTGAAGAAGATGGCGCACAATGTAAAGAACCTGATGACACAGCTCATTGCCGAGAAGCTGCCGCTTGACGGCTTTGTATACGATACGGCGCTTGCAGGCTACCTGCTTGATGCAACTGCCGGAGATTACAGCCTCGGCAGGCTCAGCATGGGCTATTGCGGCGCAGAGCTCGACGGAGCGGAAGCAGTGTACAGACTGCGCCCGGTGACCGAGAAAAAGCTTGAAGAGCTCGGCATGACGAAGCTCTTTTACGAGATAGAAATGCCTTTGTGCCGCGTTCTGGCCGATATGCAGGAGCAGGGCTTTATGATAGATAAGGCGGCACTCGTGAGCTTTGGCGAAAGCCTGACCGGCACGATCGCGCAGCTTGAAAGCGCCATATACGAGCATGCCGGGTGTGAGTTCAACATCAATTCGCCCAAGCAGCTTGGTGAAGTGCTTTTCGATAAGCTCATGCTCCCGGCAGGCAAAAAAACAAAAACCGGCTGGAGCACAAATGCCGATGTGCTTGAAAAGCTGCGCGGCAAGCACCCGATAGTAAACATGATCCTCGATTACCGCATGCTAACAAAGCTCAAGAGCACCTATGCTGATGGACTTTTGAAGCTCATTGACCCGGACGGCAGGATAAGAACCAAGTTCCAGATGACCGTTACGGCGACCGGCCGACTGTCAAGCACCGACCCGAATCTTCAGAACATACCGATCCGCAAGGAGCTTGGAAGTCATATCCGCGAGATGTTCATTGCATCTAAGGGCAATGTCCTTGTCGATGCCGACTACAGTCAGATAGAGCTGAGGTTGCTTGCGCATATATCCGGCGATGAGCACATGCGTGCTGCGTTTTTAAGCGGCGAGGATATCCACACTGTCACGGCCTCGCAGGTGTTCAATACGCCTGTCGATGAGGTAACGTCCTTGCAGCGCAGCCGCGCAAAGGCCGTAAACTTCGGTATAGTCTACGGCATATCGCCGTGGTCGCTTGCGCAGGATATCGGCGTAACTCAAGGCGAGGCAAAGGCGTATATGGATGCGTATTTAAATAAATACGACGGTGTGCGCGATTATATGAAGTCCATCGTCGAAAAGGCAAAGCAGGACGGGTATGTTACGACGATCTATTCGCGCCGCCGCGATCTGCCGGAGCTTAAATCATCGAATTTCAATACAAGATCGTTCGGAGAGCGCGTTGCGCTGAATATGCCGATCCAGGGCACTGCGGCGGATATAATTAAGCTTGCAATGGTGAATGTGTATAACAGGCTCAAAGCCGAGGGACTCAAGGCAAAACTCATTTTGCAGGTGCATGACGAGCTTATATGCGAATGCCCCGAGGCTGAGGCGCAGACTGTTGCTGACATTCTGCGTGAGGAAATGAGCGGCGCTGCCAAGCTCAGCGTACCGCTCACGGTCGATGCAAAAATCGGACACAGCTGGGCGGAGGCGCACTGATGCTGACATATGAACAAGCCGGGGACGTTCTCGACGATCTTGTTGACGAGCTGCCCGAGGAGATATTCAAAAACTTAAACGGCGGAGTCAGCTTCGTCGAGGATGCCGTGCGCAGCGACGACGGAAGATACACCCTCGGCATGTATTTCCGCGATAAAATGGGACGGCATATAGAGCTGTACTACGGCTCGTTTGTCGAACTTTACGGCGACATGGACGACGAGACATTCCGCCGGCGCTTAAAGAGCACGCTTCATCATGAGCTTACGCACCATATCGAAAGCCAGGCCGGCGACCGCAGCCTTGAGCGCTGGGACGAGCGCCAGTCCGAGCTTTACGGCTTTGGCGGCATTGACGTAAAAAGTATACTGTTTGTGTGCGATGATAACAGCATGTCGCTCGTCGCCGAAGCGGTGTTCAACTCGTCAAAGAGCGATTACTGCCCGGAGGTCATGGCGTATTCGGCAGGGATCGACGTTAGGGATGAGATAAATCCGCGTGTGAAAAAGTGCTGCGAAGCGCTCGATATAAGGCTGCCGCACGGCTATCCTGTGCCGGTAACGCGCGAGCTTATCGAACGCTGCGATGTAGTGTTGTGTATGACGGCGCTTCAGGCGCAGAAGCTGTCGGACGAATATCAGGATATGGACGAGCGCATAATGTGCCTTGCCGATGAGGATATCTATCCGCCGACGCTGCCGATAGGCTGGAAAAAGTGCGTTCTGCGCATTGAGGATGAGACTCTCGCCGTCATTGACGAGCTGCGCGAGGAGAATATGTGATGGTGCGCATTGTCGATACAAGAGCCGAGCACATTGACGATATCCTGCGCATCGAGCAGCAGTGCTTTTCGCTGCCGTGGACGCGCGAGCAGCTTACGGCTCAGCTGACGGACTCCATGCATGTTTTTCTTGCCGCCGAGGACGAAGAGGGCAGGGCTGTGGGCTATGTCGGCCTTATGTACGTCCTTGACGAGGGGTATATATCCAATGTCGCCGTGTCGCCGGACAGGCGGCGCGAGGGAATAGCGGATATGCTGCTTGACGAGCTTCGTGCACGAGCCGAGGCCGAGAAGCTCAGCTTTTTGACGCTCGAGGTGCGCCTTGGCAATGTGCCGGCGCAGAGCTTATATAAAAAACACGGCTACGTCGAGGTAGGGCGGCGAAAGGGATACTACAGCCTGCCGAAGGAGGATGCCGTTTTGATGACTTGTTTTCTAAGTGAGGAAGAGAAATGAAAATACTTGCCTTTGAATCATCCTGCGATGAGACCGCCGTCGCCGTCGTTGAAAACGGCAGAAATGTGCTTACGGATCAGATATTCTCGCAGGCAGATCTGCACGCAATTTACGGCGGCGTAGTGCCGGAGATAGCGTCGAGAAGCCACGTTGAGGTCATATCGCGCCTTGCCGAGCGCGCCGTGCAGGCAGCCGGAATAGAAAAAAGCGATATCGACGCCGTTGCGGCAACGTACGCTCCCGGCCTTATCGGAACGGTGCTTGTGGGCCTTAACTTTGCCAAGGCCGCTGCTATGAGCCTGGGTGTTCCGCTCATTCCCGTGCACCATATAAAAGGCCATGTTGCGGCAAACTACATAGCATATCCCGAGCTTGAGCCTCCGTTTCTGTGCCTTGCAATATCCGGCGGCAATACGCTTATAATCGACGTTCGCAGCTATACGGATCTAAAGGTCATCGGCGCAACGCGCGATGATGCGGCAGGCGAGTGCTTTGACAAAACCGCGCGCGTGCTCGGTCTGCCGTATCCCGGCGGCAAGCCCATTGACGATCTCTCACAGGGCGGCGACGATAAGAAATATCACCTGCCGCGCACGCATATTGAGGGGCATCCCTATGAAATGAGCTTCTCCGGCCTTAAGACTGCCGTTATAAACATCGTACACAATGCCGAGCAGAAGGGCGAGGAGTTGGACAGAGCCTCGCTTGCGGCATCCTTCACGGCCGCAGTTAGCGACGCGCTCGTGCCGCGCACAATGATGGCTGCAAAGGAGCTCGGTTATAAAAAAATCGCCATTGCCGGCGGTGTGGCGGCAAATTCGTGTATCCGTGCCGATTTCAAAGCTGCCGCCGAGAAAAACTGCTGCGAGCTGTTTGTTCCGCCGCTGAAGCTTTGCGGCGATAATGCGGCAATGATAGGCTGTCAGGGCTATTATGAGTATCTCGCCGGGAACACTGCCGGCTGGGATCTCAACGCTTACGCGAATATGGAGCTGTAAGGAGAGGGCATATGGGCGTACACGACGGACACAGGGAGCGGATGAAAAGCCGCTTCGTCGAGGCCGGGCTTGATGGCTTTAACGATCATAACGCACTTGAGATGCTGCTTTTTTACGCCGTTCCGCGCAAGGACACAAATGAGCTTGCGCACAGGCTTTTAAAGCAGTTCGGCTCGCTCGCCGCGGTTTTCGAGGCAAAGCACGAGGAGCTTATGCGTGTTGACGGGATAGGAGAGAACGCCGCGACGCTCATAAAGCTCATTCCCGAGGTCAGCCGCCGCTATCTGCTTACAAGAAGTCTGCCGACAAAGGTCATCCGCCGCAGCGAGGATGCCGGCGCATATTTTGTCGCCAAGTTCATGTACGAGGTAAATGAGATATGCTATGCGCTGCTGCTTAACTCCTCTAACGGAATAATAGCCTGCAAGGAGATAAGCCGCGGCGTTGTGAACGCAACCGAGGTCGGCATAAGAATGCTTGTTGAGGCGGCCATTAAAAGCAACGCTGCCGCCGTTATAATCGCCCATAACCACCCCGGTGCGCTGCCGCTTCCATCGAAGGAGGATGAGTACTGCACCCGGCTTGTGAAGAAAGCTTTGGAGCTTGTCGATATAAAATTACTTGACCATATTATCGTCGGTGGCAAAGAGTTTCAATCTCTTAACAAAAATGGACTTATGTAAACGAAATGGTGTTTTCGAAATGTAACAAAATTCGACTTCAGGACTCTACATAATTTTACATATCGGCGCTAAATACTGAAATTCAATGATTATTCAGTGTTGGAAACTCTGTTGAAAATGTTGATAACTATTTGCAAAATAATTTTTTGAAATAATTATGTAAACGGTTTGTGACTGTTTTGTAGCATTGAAAAAGTGCTGAAATTCTTATATTTTTTATAAACATAAATTGTCAGCATAATGACTTACAAATTTGAGCAATAACGAGCAGTTATAACTTTTTTTGTTTGACTTTATCGCCGCCATGTGCTAAAATGCGTAATGTCCTTTGCTGGTGTGGCTCAATGGTAGAGCATCTCACTCGTAATGAGAAGGTTGTGAGTTCGATTCTCACCACCAGCTCCATGGAAAAAGATCACCGGGAAAAGCCAAGAGCTTTTCCCGGTGATTTTTATATTGCATCTTTTGCCTGCGGCAGCTTATTTTCTCAGTCATTTTCGGTTCGTATAAGGTTGCTGACATACGGACGCTTTCCGGACAGCACCTCGTCATAGAAATTCTGCTTCCAGTCGATATATGCAATGCTGTCCTCAAGCTCCTTGATCGTCTGGCGCAGCCGCTCCTGCTTTTTGGCCAGCATTTCCTTTCGCGGAACAATGGTCGATTCTCCGGCAAGGCAAAGCTCTAGATAGTCCTTCATTTCCTGAATGCTCAGTCCGCATTTTTTGAGGCAGGTGAGATCTTTTATCCATTTCACGTCGCTTTCGTCAAAAACTCTGCGATTGTTTGCGTCGCGCTTCACGTTTGGGACAAGCCCCTCGTTGCAGTAAAACTTCAGTGTCTGGTACGTCATATCCAGCTCACGGCAAACCTGCATCATCGTGTACATATCATATCCTCCGTGATGTTTGCAAAAAATTCATATAAATCGCTAAAACAGCTATTGAACGATAGCTGCTACCGCAAATTATAATCGGTTGTATCAAGCGGTTGAAACAATCAGAGTGTAGCATATACGACTTATAATTGCAAGGAGGATACAATAATGATTTTGTATTTCACAGGCATCGGCAACAGCCTTTATGCCGCAAAGCAGCTTGACAATGAGCTTATCAGCATTCCGCAGGCCGTGCGGCAGGGGAGACTTGATTTTAGCGCCGATACCATCGGAATTGTAACTCCGGTTTACGGCCACGAGGTTCCGCCGATGGTGAGGGAGTTTATGCACAAGGCGTCTTTCCATACGCGCTATTTCTATGATACTGACTTACGGAAACCGCCACGCCGGAGCTGCCGAGCTTGCAAAGCGACTGTGCGATGAGTGCGGCATTTCTGTAAACTATATCAATGTTCTGCTCATGGCCGATAATTGGCTCCCGGCGTTTGATATGAACGAGCAGAAAAGACTCAACAAAAAGGTTGACGAGCACATTGAACTGATTCGCGATGACATTGTGATCCGCTTAAATAGGATAGCTCCGGTCACATCCGCCGATCGTGCAGCCCATCGTGAATATCTAAGCCGCATCGAGCAAATGCCGCCCGATATCTTTCAGCACTTTATCAAGGTCACGGATGCGTGCATAGGCTGCGGCGTCTGTGAAAAGGTCTGTCCTTCAGACTCTATCCGAGTGGCTGACGGAAAAGCACAGCATATTCCCGGCAACTGGCAGACCTGCCTTGCCTGCGTGCATGCATGTCCGCGAAAGGCATTAGGGCTTGCGATCCCGGAGGTAAACCCAAATGCGCGCTATCGCAACGAGCATATCTCGCTGACTGAGATAATTCAGGCCAACGGCAGAGGTGCGGAATGAGAAGAAAAAAGCTTATGATTATCGTGATCTCCATTGCCGTTGCTGCGGTTCTTGCTTTTGGCGGCTACAATGTTTATCGCCGCCCGGCCGTGTTCAGAAGCCTTTCCGATAACTCCTTGAGCAAGGGCCAGACCGAGGCTGTAAGAAGCGAGATATTCGCAAAGCGCGATGTAAAGGTCCTCGCTGCTTATTTTTCTTATTCCGGCACAACGAAAAAAGCTGCCGAGTCAATAAGCGAGAAAACCGGCGGAGATTTGTTTGAAATAACTCCGCTGAACGGGTATTCAAACGTGTATACGCAGTCAAACCGGGAAATAAGACGCGGCGAGCGCCCGGCTCTTGCGGATACGGTCGAGAATATGGACGAGTATGATGTCGTGTTAGTCGGCTACCCCGTCTGGTGGCACGCGGCTCCGGCGCCGATCAATACATTCCTTGAAAGCTATGATTTCAGCGGAAAACTCATCATTCCGTTCTGCACAAGCGGCGGCAGCGACATTGCCGAAACCATGCCAACGTTTCTCGACTCATGCGACGGTTTGGCGGTGTACGGCGAAAAGAGAATATTATCTTCCGACGAAACGGATCGCTGGCTCTCGGATCTCGGCTTTGCTGCGCAATAATAGCGTGAGCTTAAATCAGCATCATAAGCGTTCCGCCGACTATGAGCACAAGGCCGAAGGCTGCTTTTTTCGAAAGCCGCTCCTTGAAAACCAGCGCCGAGAAGCCGATCGAAACAAGAATACTCAGCTTGTCGATGGGAACGACCACGCTTGCAAGGCCGTCCTGGAGCGCTTTGTAGTAGCACAGCCACGAGCCGCCGGTAGCCAGTCCCGAAAGACAGATAAAGCCCAGCTCGTTTTTGGGAATATCCTTTAGCGTGTGCTGCTTGCCCTTTACGAACACGATAAGCCACGCCATGACGAGCACAACGCCTGTGCGTATAGCCGTTCCGAGGTTTGACTCAACGCCGTCAATTCCGATCTTGCCGAGGATCGAGGTCAGCGACGCAAACACTGCCGACAGCACGGCATACAGCAGCCAGCTCTTCTTCTCCTGCTTTTGCTCGGTATCTGCGTTCTTTTCGATCATCATGAACGTACCGATGCCGATGAGGACAACGGCAGCAGCTTTAAGCCACGAGATAGGCTCGCCGAGGAAGATCAGTGCCAGAATTATGGTGAGTATCGTTGAGGACTTGTCTATCGGCACGACCTTGTTCACGTCGCCGAGCTGCAGCGCTCTGAAATAGCAAAGCCACGATGCGCCGGTCGCAATGCCGGACAGGATGAGGAAGACCCACGTTTTTGTGCTCAGCCCGGTGATGGTCGGAGCCGACCCGACTATCCAAACCATAAGCCACGAGAAAATCAGCACAACTATTGTACGTATTGCCGTGGCTGCGTCGGAATCGGTCTTTTTGATTCCGCACTTTGCGAGAACGGATGTCAGACCGGCAAACAGTGCCGAGCCGAACGCGAAGAGTATCCACATAGTGTTCGTCTTACTTTCTATTATGTCATAAAATCATTATAGCACAGCTGCCGCCATTATGGCGGCGTATATATAAATTTTACATTGCTGCTAAAAAACACGGTGCAGTCTGAAAAACTGCACCGTGTAATTGCATATACCTTGTTTCTAATCGACCACAAAATAGCGGTAGAGGAAGGTGACTATCTGCGAGCGCATGCACTTATCGTTCGGAGAAAACGTCTTTGCCGTCGTGCCTTTGGTTATGCCGTACTCGACCGCCCAATCAACGGCATCGGTGTAGAAAGCGTGTTTAGAAACATCGGCAAAGCCGCTCGAGCTGCTCGCCTTCGGGCACAGATCCCAGCGCCAGAGGAAGGTCACAACCTGAGCACGGGTAACGGTTGCGCCGGGCTGGAAGTGATCGGCGGTGACGCCTGTTGTGATGCCTTCTTCGGCGGCCCACATAACGGCCTTGTAGTAAAAGCTGCCTTTTGGAACATCGACAAATTGGCAGACAGATGATTCAGGCTCGGGGCATCCGGCTGCTCGCCACAGGAAGGTTACGACCTGGGCACGGGTGCAGCTTGCGTTCGGGCTGAATGTCGTGTCCGTTGTGCCGTTTGTAATGCCGGCGTTTACCGCCCACAGAACGGCATCGTAATAGAAAGATCCCTCGTGAACGTCGGTGAAGTTGTTTATGTACGGTTCATCCGGCTCGTCGGGGTAGTCGCTGTCGCTGTCCGGCTCGTATATGTTTCCGTCGGAGTCCTGCGCGTAGTAGTCGCTGTAGATATCCTCGGGCACGAAAACCGTGCAGGCATTGCCGTCGGATGAGGGGAGAGCCTCAAAATCCACGGTGCGCGCAGGCTCAATGTCCGCGCCGTCGTAGGAATATATCTTTGCACCGACGTTGCCGGCATCCGCACCGGAAACGGTAAAGCTGTACTCTGCGCCCTCGGGCAGGCTCGCGATCAGTCCAATGTCAGTAAGCTCAACGGAAACCTCTCCGCTGCTGCATGCGCCGTTTGCATAGCTGCCAGCCGACTGCCCCTTTGCATTCCAGAAATCGACCTTGATGTCATAGGATTTAAGCTGCTTATCCGCAGGCGGATACACCAGGACGGTGCGTGCGTGATAGGAGCTTACGAAATCGTCTTCGCTCTGCAAATTGTCAACTTCAAGATGCGCAAGGTAGTGCTCGGGATAGTGGGCAAGTCCGAGCGTGTTGAGATTCATAAGAGCATAGGGGATCAGCGTGTAATTAAACGCAGCACAACCGAGCACGTACTTCAGCGTGTCGTTTGATAGTACACATCTCAAAGTGTCTCCCTTCTCAAAAGGAGAGGCCGGAGGTGTGCCAAGCTCGCTCCCGGTGAAGTCCATTATATCCTTCTGGATATCCGTGTAGTTAACTGTTCCGAATACGGAGCCGCCGGGGTCGTTTGTGAAGGCTACCTCGCAGAACCTATCCAAAAATGTGCGCTGAGAGGGCTTGATCTCTCTGGTATACATTCCGGAGATCTCCTCAAATTTATCCCACAGCTTGCTGTTTTTATCGTAGGGAAGCGACAGCGTTGTTCCGTACCGCGTAAAGCCCCAAGCCGTAGGCGCGACGCGCGGAACCAAATCGACAGGGCTTACAATGTTATAAATGTTAGGGTCAAAAAATGTTTCTGCCGAATCGTGGGATGCGCCTGCCGGAGTCGCGAATGTGTAGACGTATATGTCCACAACGTTGGGCTTTATACCGCCGATGGTTGCATTGTTCAGCGCACGACCCAGAAGATTTGCAACGGCAGCTCCGCGGCTGAAGCCGACTGCCCATATCTTCAGGTCGCCTTTTATCTCATGGCTCTGAACATAGTCGCTCAGACCGCTTAGAACGCCGTTGGCGGCAGTCTGGAAGCCGTAATGATTGCGGCTGAGCTTTTCCTCGCTGTTGTACACGTTGAAGTTGCTTGCCCATTCTCCGCCGTAGCCGCCGCCGCGAATGGGAACGGCAATCAGCGTGTCAGTGCCGCCGTTTTTGTTGGTGATATACTTCATTGCAAGGGTATAGGCGACCTTGTCCGATGTATCATCAAGCGGAACGTCGTAGTTAACATACTTAAGCGAGCTGAAATTCAGCTTATTAAGAAGTTCACGGACATTTTCGGTTCGGCTGAGTGCCGTGGCGTCGCCATTACCGCGCCATGTGGTGTTTGCATTTGTTGAGAAGGTCGTCATCTCAAGGCACAGTGAGGCTTTTGCAAGCTTTGCGTTATAGCCGTAGCCATCGTCCTGCGCATAGAAGTAGTCGTCAGAGTATTCAAATTGCCATGACTGCGTGTGACCGACGTTGCCCTCAAAATTGAAGTCAACGGTAACGGGCGTATTATCTCCCGGTTCGGGCTTTTCCGGCGGAATCTCGGAGGGAACGTCGGAAATATCCCAGTCATTGAGAATACTGTCGCGGCTTGCAAGGGTATAGAGCTTGCTCTCGGCATCGGGCTTTCCGTCAAGAACGACTCTGTCGTTAAAGGTATAGTTTACTTCAAGATCGTCCGCGACTCTGTTATTGATGCTTTGACCGCCGGAATTGCGAGCGCTGCTGGCGCTGCTGAGCGTGAAGAAATCATACGCGCTTCGGTAAGTGCTTGTGCATTCAACATTGGCCTTTTCAAGGGCGTTGGCGGAGTTTTTGGAGTCTTCGTCGCTTATGCCTGCCAAACGTGCGTAACCGGGTGTCTGAATATTGACCGAGCCCATCACAAGGCAGCTGTCAATATCGGCAAAGCGGCTGTCATCGCCTATGCCGGCAACGCTGATATCGCTGTCTTTATTCGTGCCGGTGTATTTTAAGTCGATATCCAGGTCTACGATGCAGTTTCTTATCGAGCCGCAGCCTCTCGCAATACCGCATGTTATGAACCCTATGTTGAGCTTATCAAAACTGCGCCGTACTGTCATGCTGACATTGCAGTTTTCAATAAGGCCAGTGTCATCACCATATGAGTTGTAATAAGCAATGCCGCAAATGCCGCTGTCAGTGCCCAAAACATCGTTATCTTTATCGGTGTTTATTACGCTAACATTAAGATTCTTGATGGTGCCTAAGTTTTTCTCAATGAGCGTGCTTTTGAGATTATATATAGTGTGGCCGTTGCCGTTAACAACTCCGCCTTTAGGCAAAGTGCCGCAGGCTGCGTTGTTAAGCGTGTCGTATGCAATGTTCTCTGCGCTTGCGTCGATATCGTTCATCAGCAGGTAATAGCCGCTGCCGATGTTCTCCTTCAGGTCTGCTAAAGTGTAGATTGGCACATAGTCGGATGGAATGTCCGATGCCGCAAAAGCGGAAGCCGGCAGCAGTGCGAGCGCCATCACAAGCGCCAAAAAACCGGCAAGAAGTCGTCTCTTCACAGGCTCGCCTCCTTAAAAGCGGTAAAACTCGGTCTGGTCGCTGTCGGGACGGTAAACGGAAACAAAGCTTCCGTCGGAGCTTGAATATGCGTAAACCTCCGATGCGTCAACGCTGGTGAGTCTTATAAGCTCTTCTCCGTCAAGGCCGAGAACGACTGCGTCTCCGTTATCGTCGGTAACGGAGAGAACAAGCTCATTGCCGGCAATGCTTCCGCCGCCAAGCTCGGAAATTATCTTGTTCATTTCCGGCAGCACAACGGTGAAATACGGATCCTCCGAGGTCTGAGTCCAGCTTAATATCTTGCGTTCTTCCTTGAGCACGCCATCAAGACCATAGATCTGGGCATAAAGATCAAAGGTTTTCGGCTCGCCGTCTATGAAGTACACAGTGTCGGCGGATACCTCGTTGCCGTCTGCGTCCTTCCAGACAAAGCGCACAAGGCCGTTTGCGCAAAGCACGACCTCTGCGCCCTCTTCGCCCTCAACGACCTGACCGGTGACGGGGTTTATTGCATAGTAACGCGTTCCGTAGCCCTTGGCCAGCCACGAGGTTACAAGCCAGCCGCTCTCTCCGCTGCCGTCGAGAATGCCGAGATCGTAATCCATTGTATATATGAGCTTGCCCTTGGTAACGGCAGGTGTGCCTGTGGCGGCAACTCCCGGGCCGGTGGGCTGCTGCGTAGGCTCCGCTGTCGGCTGCGGAGTTTCGGCAGCGCCGACATTGGGCTTATCTTCTGCGCCGCCGCATGCGCCGAGTATCATAAGCAGCGCAAGCAGCAGGCCGATAACAGAAACTTTTCTCTTCATGGTCATATCCTCCGTGATTTACATATTTATATTAAATTCAATTTCAATATCGTTTACGCTCAGCGCAGCTTTTCCGGCTTTGCCGATGGTTTTGACATAGCATCCGCCGGAGCCGCCCTTGAGGGAGATTATCTCGGGGCCTATAAGCTCAAGCGCGCCGCTGCATTTAAAAACGACGGGTTCCTGCCAATACGGAGCGAGGTTGCCGTATTCGTCAAGCGCGTGGATGCGCACTGCGGCAGCGTCATATGTGCCGCCCTCGGAAAGCTCGGTTTTGCTCGGGATTACCTCGAGGTGAACCTTCTGGCCCGGCGAGCGAGTCACGCTTTTTATGACCTCGCCGTCTCTTATCGCGTCAAAGCGCCATTTTGTTGCCTCGCCGCCCCAGTTGCCGACGTATTTGCCGTAAAGCTCAACGCCGTCGGAGAATTTAAAGCCCTTTGTGAGCATGAGCCGCGCAAACTTTGCAAGAATTTTCGGCGGAAGCGCGCTCGGACCGGATTTGGCAACGGCAAGCAGGCATTCCTTGACCGTGTCCGCCGTCTTCTCGTCAAAGCCCTCCTGCGTTATAAGCAGCTCGCCGATGAAATCGTCGATGATGACCGGGGGATGGGGGAGAGCGGGATATTCGTCTTTCCCGGGGAAAAACTCGCGGACAAAAACGCCGTCCTTATAAAGCTTCACGCTGTCGGCGTTGGTGAAAATATAGACCTTGCCAATATCCCCGGCCGGATGTTCGCCGATATCCATGGACGAGGAGACAACGCAGCAGGGAACGCTTTCGCTCTGACTTGCGTAAACTGCGGATGCGAGCTTCGGATTGCGGAACATGTCCATAACGCCGTGGTAGCATATCCCGTCGCCGCTGCCAAAGTCCTGATGCGTGTTGTAGTCAAACATGCACCACGGGAATATGCCGCAGATATCGTCGGCGGCATACATCGCGTCGAGCACCTTAGCGTGCCTGAGCGCGTGGCTGAGTCTGTGTCGCTCATCGTCAAAGGGCTTTGTCGGGAACATGTGCCCGTTGCACTCGGAAACGAAGTAAGGCCTGTGCTTCTTGCTCGTCACGTTCTTTTTAGCTTTCAAACCGGCGTTATCGCCGGTGTGCGAAAAGTCATTGTATGCGTAAACGTCCTCAAGCAGATGGCTTTTTTCAAGGTATCTGACACCGCTCGTCTGGCGGCCGGAGTCAAGCGTGTGCGCAACGGCGTTTGTTCTTCTGTAAAGCTCGTCGCAGTCCTGCGATTCGTTTATCCTGACGCCCCACAGCATGATTGACGGATGGTGCATATACTGCCGCACCATTTCCTCGGTGTTTTTAACGGCCTGCTGCTTCCAATCCTCATCGCCGATATGCTGCCAGCCGGGAATTTCGGTAAACACCAGCAGTCCCAGCTCATCGCAGCGCGATATGAAGTGCTGCGACTGCGGATAGTGCGAGGTGCGCACGGCGTTAACGCCAAGCTCGTTTTTGAGTATCTCGGCGTCAAGCTCCTGCACCGATTTCGGCATGGCATAGCCGACATAGGCGTATGACTGATGTCTGTTGAGTCCGCGCAGCTTTATCCTCTGACCGTTGAGATAAAATCCGTCGTTTTCAAATCTAACGGTTCTGAATCCG
>UMKG01057775.1_pt1 | contig 24854 bp, 24 predicted proteins | sample 1966261 | NCBI WGS metagenome assembly UMKG01 (sample SAMEA4836169, study PRJEB28245) | human gut metagenome | biome: gut microbiome; material: fecal sample | place: Denmark | collected 2008 | reverse complement strand
TCTTTCTCAATGCTTGTCATAATTTTATCGGCTTCATCAAGTCTGCCCTGTGATTCGAGCCATCTCGGTGATTCAGGGAATTTAACATAGATGAAGATACAAGCGATGATTGAAAGGATTGAAGGAATCATAAACTGGATTCTCCAGTTCATATTCATGCTTACGCCTGTTGAAACGATAAGAAGAGCAATACCGTTGCAGATTGGGTGAGCCCAGTTGCCGATGAATGATGTACGGCTTGACCATGTACCACGGTTCTTACCGGGAACATACTCTGTGAAGCCTGCGAAAAGAACTACAAGGAGAGCGCCGAGTGCAAGACCCTGGATGAGTCTGAACACATAAAGAACTGCGATGTTCGGTGAAAGAGCGCCGCCGATCATGGCGATGATATGGATAATTTCGTAAAGAAGGATACTCTTTTTACGGCCGATTTTATCGCCGATAGGACCACCGATGAGTGCGCCGAAGAGCTGTCCTGCTGTGTAAGTTGTACCCCACATTGCGAGGAGTGTTGAACCGGGTTCGAGCCAATGAAGTTCGTTCAAAAGAATGTTCTGAACGGAACCGCCGATACCGTTTGACCAGCATACCAAGAGTGCAAAAGCTGTAACCAGCCAGATCTTAACATGCCATTTTGATTGAGGCAAGCGGTCAAGTCTTGCGCCAATGTTGACAGAAGTTTTGTTAGCCATTTTTCTTCTCCTTTTAATTTCCTCTTTGACTTTTTATTTAAATCAGATTTTTCTCTCAGCACCGTCAAGCTCTCGCTCAAGCTCACTTTCCATTATGTCCCAAGCCTTATTGAAATCCGTGTCCTTGTTCCATAATGCCGGAGGTCCCAGAATTACGAGATCTGCACCTGCCTCGTAAAGCGGACGGTAAAGACTGCTGTTCATTGAACCGTCGGCTTCAATTAAGAAGTTAAGACCTCTTTCCTTTCTGATCTTAGCGAGTTGGTTGATTTTTACGAACATTTGCGGATCAACCGGCTGACCTGCGATGCCCGGATCAACAATCATGATTGTAACCTTATCAAGCAACGGGAGGTAATATTCAATAGTAGAAAGCGGAACCGAGGGACTTAATGCAACGCCTGCCTTACAGCCAAGCTCTTTGATCTTGTGAATCGTTACAAATGCGTCGCCTTCGATGCAGTCTGTGTGAGGTGTTATGTAAGCAGCTCCTGCCTTTGCAAAGGTTTCAAGATACTGCTGAGGATGTTTTACCATAAGGTGAGCGTCCATTGGTTTGAGATTCTCAACATGCTTGTTAAGGTAGTCGAGATAATCAGGACCGATTCCGTAACTCGGAACATAAACACCGTCTTTAATGTCCATGTGGAGGTAATCTGATTTTTCGTTAATCAGCTTAACCTGTTCTTCAACATGGAACAAATCACAGCAACCCACTGACGGGGCAATCATAAGCTTTCTCATTAGAAAATCCTCCCTGATGCATATTTTCTTTAATTAATCTTCGTAATCGTAGTGGAAGATAACCTTGATAGCCTCTTTCTTAGCCATCTTGTCGAAACCTTCCTGCCACTGTGAAAGACCGAGGCGATGAGTAATCATCGGCTGAACCTTAATCTGACCTGACTGGAGAAGTCTGATGCAGTTTCTCCATGATGTTGAGTCATAAGCCATGTGACCGATAATGCTCTTGTTCCAAGCTGTAATGTCGTTGATTGAGAATTCAAGAGGTTTGAAGCCCATACCTACACGAACGATTTCAGCGTTTGGTCTTGTCATTTCGATTGCCTGCTTGAGAGCTATGTTAGCACCTGAACATTCAATTACGAGTCCGAGGTTATCTCTGCCGCAGATTTCTGTACATCTTGCAACTACATCTTCCTTAGAACCGTTTACACAATGTGTAGCGCCAAGCTCTTTTGCAACGCCGAATCTTACTTTTACATCATCGTCAAGACCAACCATTACGATGTTTACGGCACCCATAAGCTTTGCAACCTGTACCGAGAAGAGTCCGAGAGGACCTGTACCGAATACTACAACATCCTGTCCGGGGATAAGATGTGACTGCTGAGCAACTGCCTTGTATGCGTTACAGATAGGATCGAGTACACAAGCTTCTTCGTACTTGATGCCCTCAGGAATTTCCCAGATTGCGTGTTTGTGAATTGCGAGGATTTCGCCCGGTACTTTACAATACTTTGAGAAGCCGCCGCCCCATGTGTTGTTGTCAAGTCCAAGGTTTACTTTATGTTCGCAACAGAGGAAGTCGCCCTGCTCACAAGCCGGACATACGCCGCAAACATGTGCGCTGTTGTCTGAAACAACTCTCTGACCGATATGCCAGTCTTTTACATTTTCGCCGACCTTAACGATTTCGCCTGCGAACTCGTGACCACGAACCGACTGCTGCTGATCGGGAGTTATGTTTGTGTCATCGTAACCGTTGTCAACACCCCAGTGTTTCATGTCGGCACCGCAGATAGCGGCTGCCTTGATTTCAAGAATAATGTCGTCCGGACCGCATTCGGGAACGGGGTAGTTTTCCATCATTTTATATCCGCCGAAAGCTGTACCAAATCTTTTTAAAGCATGCATAATATTTTCTCCTTTTCTTTATTAAATAAGATTTAATGTTTCCGATTCGTTTGTTTGATTTCCGTTTTCCGAATCGGTTATTTCCTTTGACACCTATATAATACAACACAAAAATGTGGATTTCAAGCATTATTTTCTGTTTTTCGCAGATTTGTAGCAATGCCTAAAAAACAGCACCGTTCTTTGTGCAATTAGCACATATACATATTTTTATTTCACATATCTGTTATTTTTATCAAGATTGAACAGTTAAATAGCAATAATCCGCCCATGTTCCGACCTATAACCGCTAAACAGGCGTGCTTCTGTACAAATTTTGCTACATATTGTGTGAAAGGGATAATTTGGGTTTCGGAAGAAATGTTCTTTATTTCACAGATTTTACTTTTAAAGCGGACAATTCTGCGTATTGACTTTTCCTGACCGTTTCGGATGTTATTTTTGTTCATGGAGCAAACCATAGTTACGGATATTTTGTAGCGGCGAACCGTGTTCGCCGCTACAATTTAACAGTTCATTCCATATAAACCAAAACAATTGGGAAACAATGCGTTGCATTTTGCAAACTGTCTTCCCAACTATAATTTTCCATTTTCAATTTTCAACTTTCAATTTAAAAAGCTTACTCTCTCCCTATTAAGACTATCTGCACAAACATAAAAGGCTGAAAGAACAACTATGCTCTTTCAGCCTTTGATTATAATTTTATTCTGTTTTATCGGATTGCCGAATTATTTGAGTGCGGCAATTGCGGCCTCGATAAGAGCAATCTGCTCTCTTTCCTTTGCGGCCTGTCCCTTAACCTTTTCAATTACAGCCTCGGGAGCTTTTGCAACAAAGCCCTGATTGTTAAGCTTGCCCTCGCTCTGTGCAAGACGCTTTTTAACCTGTTCAAGCTCTTTGTTGAGTCTTGCAAGTTCCTTTTCCCTGTCAACAAGCTCGTCCATAGGAATGTAAATCTTTGCGTCTGCCGTTACAATGTTTACGGCACCCTCAATTTCAAAGCTTTCTGCAACTTCAACCTCACTTGCTGATGCAAGCTTCTGAATGAACTGTGTGCCGTCTCTGAATGTGTCGACAAACTTTGTCGCAACATAAACCTTTGCTTTTCTTGACGGCGGAACATTCATCTCTGCACGGCGGTTACGGATTGCACGGATTGCATCCATAATTTTTTTCATTTCATCCGATGCCTCGGGATAATCAAGCTCTGCGTTGTATTCGGGGTACTTTGCAAGCATTACTGTTTCGCCCTCGTGAGGAATTGTCTGCCAGATTTCTTCTGTGATGTACGGCATAAACGGATGGAGAAGTCTGAGAATTTGATCAAGCACATAAAGAAGTACCTGTCTTGCATTCTGAGCGTCCTCACCGTCACTTGAAAGTCTTGTCTTAACAAGCTCAATGTACCAGTCGCAGTAGCAGTCCCAGATGAATTCATAAATCTTCTGAACAGCAATGCCGAGTTCAAACTTCTCAAGATTTTCGTTTACTTCTTTTGCAACTGTGTTGAGAGTTGAAACAATCCACTTGTCCTCTGTTGTGAGAGTTTTCGGAAGTTCATTCTTAACATCGTGGTCGTCAATGTTCATGTGAACATAACGGGATGCATTCCAGAGCTTGTTTGCAAAGTTAGCGCAAGCCTCAACACGCTTGTCGGAATAACGCATATCGTTACCGGGTGTGTTGCCTGTTGCAAGGAAGAAACGGAGTGCGTCTGCACCGTATTTGTCAATAACTTCAAGCGGATCAATACCATTACCGAGAGATTTTGACATCTTGATGCCGTTTTCATCTCTTACAATACCGTGCATAAATACGGTCTTGAACGGAGCAGAACCCATATTTTCACAAGCTGAGAAAATCATTCTTGCAACCCAGAAGAAGATGATATCATAACCTGTTACAAGAGTGCTTGTGGGATAGAAATACTCAAGTTCGGGAGTTTTGTCGGGCCAGCCGAGTGTTGAGAACGGCCAAAGTGCCGAACTGAACCATGTGTCGAGAGTGTCCTCGTCCTGATGAATGTGTGTACTGCCGCACTTACAGCACTTTTCTGGTGCGTCTTTGGCAACCATAACTTCGCCGCAGTCATCGCAGTACCATGCAGGAATTCTGTGTCCCCACCAAAGCTGACGGGAAATACACCAATCCTTGATATTCTCCATCCAATGGAAGTAAACCTTTTCAAATCTTTCGGGGATGAACTTTGTGTCACCATTGCGAACAACATCAATTGCAGGCTTTGCGAGCGGAGCCATTTTTACAAACCACTGCTTTGAAACCATAGGCTCAATTGTTGTGTGACAACGGTAGCAAGTGCCGACATCGTGAGTAAGCTCTTCAACCTCTTTAAGAGCGCCGATTTCTTTAAGGTCGGCAACAATAGCCTCTCTTGCCTCCATTGTTGTCATGCCTGCGTATTTTCCGCAGTCGAGAACCTCGGGTTCGTTTTCGGCAAGCTGTCCCTTTGCCTTTAATTCGTTGTATTCTTCAACATCCTTTGCACCTGTAAGGTGACCGTCATATGTAAAGCAACGGACAATCGGAAGATTGCAACGCTGACCGACTTCAAAGTCGTTAGGATCGTGTGCAGGAGTGATTTTAACAACACCCGTTCCCTTTTCCATATCTGCGTGTTCATCACAAACAATCGGGATTTCCTTGTTAAGGAGAGGAAGGATTACATGACAGCCGTGGAGGTGCTTGTAACGCTCATCGTCCTTGTTGACGGCAACAGCAGTATCACCGAGCATTGTTTCGGGACGGGTTGTTGCGATTTCAAGGTACTCGCCTGTTTCCTTAACCTGATAGAGCAAGTGCCAGAAATGACCGTTCTGCTCCTTGTATTCAACCTCGGCATCCGAAATTGATGTACAGCAATGAGGACACCAGTTTACCATACGGTTGCCACGGTAGATTTTTCCGTCATTATAAAGGCGAACAAAAACTTCTTTAACAGCCTTTGAACAGCCCTCGTCCATTGTGAAGCGCTCACGCTCCCAGTCACAGCTTGAACCGAGCTTTTTAAGCTGACTTGTGATTCTTCCGCCGTACACCTTTTTCCATTCCCATGCACGCTTTAAGAATTCTTCTCTGCCGATATCCTCTTTAGTGATACCCTCTTTACGCATTGCCTCAACGATTTTAGCCTCTGTAGCGATTGACGCATGGTCTGTACCGGGGAGCCAAAGTGCGCTGTAGCCCTGCATTCTTCTCCAACGGATAAGAATGTCCTGAAGTGTTTCGTCAAGTGCGTGTCCCATATGCAGCTGACCTGTGATGTTTGGCGGCGGCATTACGATTGTATAAGGTTTTTTATCTTTGTCAACCTCTGCATGAAAGTAGTTACCTTTCAGCCAGAAGTCGTAAATTCTGTCCTCAAACTCTGACGGGTTGTAGGATTTAGCAAGTTCCTTTGCCATAGTCATTACTCCTCTTGATTTATTGTTCGGATAAACCGAGTTCATATACCTTTTTATTATCTCATTTATGTGTCGATTTGTCAATTATCAGCAAATAAAATGTGGCATATAATTTCAATTTTATAACATTTAAAGTTTGACGAATAAAGCGTAAAATGGTAAAATATACTGCGTAAGAGGAACAAACAAATTCAAGGGTGTGTATTATATGAAAGTCAGGGTTATGTGCCTTGTGCTGTGCGTGTTTGTTTTCGCATCAATTTTCTGCGGATGCGGAAGCAACGGAAATACCGAAATAATCGGCAAATGGGTACCGACAACAGCAAAGACAGACGGTGAAACAATTTCATACAGCGAGCTTGGAATTGACGAGGATCAGTTTGGTCTTGATTTCAAGGACAGTAGTAACTGCACGGTTACCCTTGCAGGAATTTCGTGTGATTCAGCCTACACATTCAACGGAACCTCCGTTGACCTGACAGTAAACGGTACGGCATACAAGCTGAGCTATGACAGCGGTGTGCTGACAATGGTGCTTAATTATGACAACAACAGAATTGAGTTTTCATTCACAAAACAAAGATAGTTTTACAAATTAAAAATTGAAAATGTAAAATAAAAAATTTCGGTCGGGCAGTTGCTTTGCAAAACGCATAGTTATGTTGCCCGACCGTTTTTTATATATGAAATTTTCGGTTCGTTTGCAACATTACTTATTTGCCAAAGCATAAACCTTAATCGGCACATTTTTTCTTTTGCAATTCTCTATAACAAACCGTGTTCCGTGTGACATACCGTCCCAAAATGCAATAACTTCATCGGCATAATCAATTATTTGCAAATTTCTTTTCAAAGGTGCTGACCGCCCGTATCGTTCGTATTCGGGTAAAAATTCTTTTAGTTTAATATTATGTGTCTTAGCGTAATTTCTCGCACTTCTGTCAACACCAATAGCACCACCGCTTACTATTTCAGTTGTATTCTCAGGTAAATAATCGCCTAAATTATTCACTGTAATACTTCTTGAGCCTACTATCGCAATTTTCATTTTTTCACACTCCTAAAATTATGACACCATTATGACATCATAATAGCACCATTTTCGTTTTGACGCAATAATTACATTAAAATAGTGTCATAATAACATTTAGGAGTACCGATTATGGATGATAATATTTTACGATACACTCTGAGAGTTAACCGCACGCTTTTTCAGAAATTCAGATATGTTGCCGACTATGAAGGTCGTTCCGCAAATCGTGAAATTGAGCAGTATATAAAGCAAAGGGTTAAGTCCTTTGAAGAAGAACACGGCGAAATTGAAGTAAAAAAAGATTAAACATACGCATAGATTAACACCCTTTCGGAGTATTTCCGAAAGGGTGTTTTTTAATCAAACAAAACAATTTTCAACTTTCAATTTTCCATTTTCAATTTACACAAGAAACTTTCCTATCACCGCAACTGCATCGGCATGACACAACAGGTTTGCGTTTTCACGCACTCTTGCCGCTGCGTTGCGGGATTTTTGCCTTTCACCGTATTCCGACAACACCCGTACCATATGCTTCGGCAATGAAAAATAATCAAACACAAGGTAATAATTTCCCGACATTTCGTATGCGGAGCTTTTTCTGCAACATATGTTACTGCGGTACAAAGTCTCTACCGCATTCAGAAAATCCGACGCATTCGCCATTTTCCAGCACAGACCGCTGTCGGACTTTTTCAGCCTGTATTTTCGTTTTTTCGGATTTGCCGTAACCAGGATACAACATTCATCGCCGAGCAGAAAAGCCTCTATTTTCACATTTTTACCGTTCGTGTCAAGTCCCGCCCTGCAACAGGCAAGTCGCATAAGTCCGATAATCACCTTTTGATTATCCTCGTTTTTAAAGCTCATCTTTCCGAAATCAAGCTCAAAATTCTCCATATCCGATTCATCAAGCTTAATCAGCAGTTTATTATTGCCGAGTTTGTCAACAGTCAAAATACTCCCTCCCCTAAATTCCGATACACATACATCTGTTTACATATTATGATGAACGAAGCACTTTTGCAAGTAAATATTAATGGAATAAAAACTGGCTATTTTTTCACACATAATTGTCAGGTTTTGTGTATGCAATACAAAAAGGTTGCCAACATAACAATTTAATGCTACAATGATGCCGTAAGATACAGCCACAGAAAATAAAAAGCAAAAGGAATGATTTTTATGCCAAACTGGCTTAATGACGCTGTTTTCTATGAAATTTATCCGCAGAGTTTTTGTGACACCAACGGTGACGGAATCGGTGACATCGAGGGTATCATCAGCAAGCTTGACTATGTAAAAAGCCTCGGTTGCAACGCAATCTGGCTCAACCCGATTTACGATTCACCTTTTATGGATGCAGGCTATGATGTTCGCAACTACAAGAAGGTTGCAGAGCGTTACGGTACAAATGATGACCTTGTTCGTCTTTTTGACGAGGCTCACAAAAAGGGAATCAAGATTCTTCTTGACCTTGTTCCGGGTCACACATCAGACCAAAACGAATGGTTTTTAGAGGCCAAGAAAGCCGCAAAGAGCGAATATTCAAACCGTTACATCTTTACAAAGAGCGTATGGGACGCACCGCCGCAGTACCGTATGATGTGCGGACTTTGCGAGCGTGACGGCAACTATATGGTAAACTACTTCAGCTCACAGCCTGCTCTTAACTACGGTTTCCACGAAATCACACATCCCGAATGGCAGTTGCCGTGTGATCATCCCGACTGTCTTGCAACGGCAGAGGCAATGAAGGATGTTATGCGTTTCTGGCTTGACAAGGGGGCTGACGGTTTCAGAGTTGACATGGCTGACTCACTTGTTAAGAACGATGACGATAAAATTGCAACGGCAAAAATCTGGCGTGGTGTGCGTGATATGCTCGACACGGAATATCCGAATGCCGCAATGGTTGCAGAGTGGTGCAATCCCGAAAGAGCAATCAACAACGCAGGTTTCCACATGGACTTTTATCTTGACCACTACGGAAACGGCTACAGCAGACTTTTCCGCTACGGTGAATTCGGCGATCAGGCTGTTTTCAATCCTAACGGCAAGGGTGATATCAAAGCATTTGCAGACGAATATCTTCCTAACTACGAAAAGACAAAGGACAACGGCTACATCAGCTTTATGACAAACAACCACGATATGCCGAGAGTTACGGCATATCTTGACAAAGAGGCTATCAAGCTTGTGAACGCATTCATTTTCACAATGCCGGGTGTTCCGTTCCTCTACTACGGTGATGAAATCGGCATGAGATATCAGAAAGGCATCGTAAGCAAGGAGGGCGGTTATTCAAGAACAGGCTCCCGTACTCCTATGCAGTGGAACAGCGGTAAGAACCTCGGTTTCTCAACAAGTGACGAGCCGTATCTTGCAGTTGATAAGAGTGCCGACGCTCCGACTGTTGAGAATCAGAAGGACGATCCCGACAGCATCTACAAGGTTGTAACAGACATCATTGCACTTCGTCACAAGTACGATGACCTTAAAGGCAACGGTGAGCTTGAATTTATGTATGAAGAAGGCAAAATTCCGTTTGCATACAAGAGAGGCAACCTCGTTATGTACTTCAACCCCCTCGGTGAAAGTGCAGTAATGAACGCAAAATATACAGGCAAAACAGTATATGCCCTCGGCAACGCTGAATTTGCAGACGGCAAAGTAACAATGTCACCGCAGAGCTTCGCTCTCGTAGAAATTGACGGCTGATTAAATATAATTTTATAGTTTAAGCATAAAAACACCCTTTCGGAATTAGCCATGGGCTAATAAGGCAGTATTTAAGGAATTATGGTGTAATCCCGATAAAGGGGGTTACACCTTTTTTTATTTAAGCGGATTTTTCCGCTTTTTTCTGTTTTACTCTTTCCATTGTATTAATAAGCTGCTGCTCTGTTGGGATGTCAAATAACCCGACTGCCGTAAAATAAATATCCACTTTAACATTATTGTGAGAATGTTTCTTCTCATTGTTGTGAATTTCAATACGCTCAATAAGTTTGTTTACAACGGTCGGAGTAAGCTGTTTCATCTCTGTAAATTCCATAAGCCCTTGATAGAGCATCTTCATATCAACAGTTTGCTTTTGAAGTTCAATGAGAGCTTTTCTATTTTCTTCAACCTCTGATATAAGTCGCTTTTGCTCAGCTTCGTATTCATTTGCCATACGGGAATAACGATCATCGGATAACTTACCGAGAATATTATCCTCATAAATTCTTGAGAATAACTTGTCCAAATCGGATATTCTTTGCTTTGCACTTTCGGTTTTGGCTCGCAAAGATTTTTCTCGATTTATGGATTCTGCACCTTTCTTTTCGGAGATAAGATAAAGAAATGCACTGTTGTAGCAACGAACAAAATCCGCAAGTTCGGATATGGCTTCTTTAACGATTGCTTCAAGTACAACATCTCGTATAAAGTGAATTGTGCAAGTACCACGACCGTCTTTGTAGGAAGAACACCTCCAAAACTCTTGATTTTTCTTTAAGCTTTTAGAAGCACAAAAGTGAAGTTTAGAACCGCAATCGGCACAATATACTAAACCTGAGAACAAACTCCTTCTTCCTGTTGCGGTATTTCGCCTTTTGTTCTTCCTGAGTTCTTGCACTCTCAACCAAGTGTTTTCACTGATGATTGCTTCTTGTGTGTTTGGAATAATCTGATAATCCTCTTGTAATTTCTCAATTTTCTTATGCACTTTATAACTGACTGTTGTACTTTTGCCGTTTACAGTACAGCCGGTATATTGTCTGTTTTCAAGAATATGAACAATAGAATTTTCTCTCCAATGATAGATATTAACAGGCATAGGATTGCTTATTTTCTTACCTACTGAATTGAAATATGCTGTCGGCGTAAGCACTTTTTCGGCTTCAAGTTGTCTTGCAATTTGCGACGGACCTTTACCCGAAATGCAAAGATTAAATATCTTTCTAACAATTTCAGCCGCAGGCTCATCTATGTACCATTGCTCCTTGTTGCCTTCAATTTTCTTGTAACCATAAGGCACTGTTGAAGAAATCCTCATACCCTTTGAGGCTTTCATTTCATTAACGGCACGGATTTTCTTTGAAGTTTGTGCAGCATACCATTCGTTAAAAATGTTATGAAACGGCATCATTTCCGTTCCCATACCTTTCGTGGTATCAACATTTTCCTGTATGGCGATGAAGTTGACGCCTAAAGTCGGATAGACAATTTCCGTATAATGACCGCAAAGCAAATGCTCTCTGCCAAAACGGGATAAATCTTTTACAATTACGGTTGATACCTTACCGGCTTCAATAAGGTTTTCCATTTCCTGAAAACCGGGACGGTTAAATGTTGTTCCGCTGATACCGTCATCAACAAAGAATTGCGGATGTAAATATCCGTTTTTCTTTGCATAAGTCATAAGAATTTCTTTTTGATTTGATATTGAATTACTCTCACCCTCTAAATTGTCGTCTTGAGATAAGCGGCAATACAGAGCGGTGATTCTTTCTTCTTGCCCTTGTATATTTTTGTTTGTTGCCATAAACTATTTGCTCCTTTCTGTGGACAACAGGGCATTACAATGTATAGGTATTGTACACTTGCAATGCCGCAGTGTCGATTGTGCAAACTTATGCTATCTTTAATTCTGTAAGTAAATCTTCAAATTGTTGAAGCACATTTTCTCTGCCGTTAGGATTAAAATGTGTACTGACTTCATAAGTTGTGTTGCCTATTTTCATAAAGAACGCTTCATCATTCTTTTCAAAATACGGTGCATATATTGATTTGTTTTTATCTGTCATCTTTCGTCCCTTCTATTTCTTTCTCTTTGCCTTTGCCATTTTTCAAGCAGTGAAATAATTATCTTTTGCATATCGGATTTGGTGTAGCTTTTCGGGAAATATTTGCGTATGTCCTCTTCCATAAATCTAACTTGCTCTTTTTGATTTGGCTTTTCTTCATTGAGAACGGCGAAAACCGTATCGACGAAAAAGTTGCCGTCTTTACTGAATTTTCTTAATCTTTGTGCCTGCGATAATGACGGCGTAGCGTCGGTAAATTCGATTTGTTCAAGCAATATTTGCTGTTCATATTCCGACAGATATGAAATTTCCACCGCAGGAGTAAAGGCTATTCTTTCCTCGTCAACAAGTTTAAGTAATTCGGGTATTAAGTATGTCAGGCGGATATATCGCTGTATTTGTCTTGCACTGTCATCGGCGGTTTCTGCAATCTTTTCGTCTGTTCTTATCTTTGTGCCAAGTTGGCACGAAGCTTTGCCTTGATGTTTCAAAGCTTCTGATTTCATTTTGTATGCAAAGGCTTTTTCGCTTGGCAATATATGTTCTCGGTGTATGTTTGAATCCACCATTGCGATTGTTGCCTCATCTTTTGTAAGTTCTTTTATTGTCACGGGTATGCTTGTTATCCCTAACGCTTTGCAGGCTTCAACTCGTCTGTGTCCGCTGATAATTTCATATTTACCGGCCGGAAAAGAACGAACAATTATCGGTTCAAGCAATCCGTTTTCTTTTATGCTCTCTGTTAATTCTTGCTGTTCGATTCCGTTCCTTTTCTTAAACGGATGATTTTCAAAAGGAACAAGCAAATCTATGCTTATATTTTTTATCATTTTAACCTCCATATATATTCTTTTCTCGGCCGGTAACAGTCTTAATCTTCTAAGTCTTATTACCTTCCGTTATTCGGAAATCAAGAAAACCGAAAATCAGAATTGTTTCAGATAGATAATGCTCGGTTTGCCTTGACCTTGCTTTTTGCGAAGTATTAAGTCCGAAGTTTCAAGTTCCGAGAACAATTTACATATTTTTTCGTGACCGAAATGCAGTTTTTCTTGGGCAGACTTTATCGTAAAATACTGATATACTCTGCCTTGATTATCTATCCAACCGCTTTTGACGGACAAATACATTCGGTCAAGCAAAAGTCCGTACAGCATTTTCGCATCGGTTGAAACAGATTTGTACTTTTCTTCAAACAATGCTTTTGGTACTTTGTAGAAAGCAAAGTTTTTAGCATCCGATATTTTGAAATATTTGTTCACTGTATCACCTCTGTTTCTGTATTGATTTAGTGCCGAAATCGGTAATTTTTTCTTTTGTATCGATATTTTATTGAAAACAAGTATCGTTATATCAAATTAACCGCTGTCATCATATTCACGGCGATTTTCAACGCTTTTTGCACCTCTTTTGGATTTGTACTTCGGGCAGAAAACAACGATTGCCTTGTGACTTTGCTTGCATTTGTTTTTGCATTTAAGACAAAGGCTGTTGTATGTTCTTCTGCCTGTTTCGGGATTTATGAAAAAATCCCATTCTTGTGTTGCTTTCTTTGATAATCTCGGCATTGTAAAAACTCCCTTCACTTGTTTGAACAGGGAAAGGCGTTTTGCACCCCCTATTTGTAAATAAATTTTCCCTTTCACTTGGTAGTCAATGAAAACGGTCAAAAATTAACCCTCTGACCAATATTTTTTATTACCCCTTCACTTGTTTGAACCGGGAAGAGCCCAAATAGGGGGTGATTTCCGGAAAATTCACAAACATTTAACATTTATCCCTCTACTCATTTGGACAAAGGGCGCCAAAATGCACACCCAAAATTGACGGTTTAATAAAAATTATTTGGGAAAATTTTTTATGCTCTCTACTTCTTTGAACTGGGAGAGCCGTTTTGCACCCCCCTCCGACGAGAAAAAGTTTCAGAAACAAAAAATCCCTCCGATTTATTAAATCGAAAGGGAAATATAGTTTGAGTTTGGTATTAAATTTTAATAAACAAAAAGAAAAAGACACAGCCGACTGATTTTTCTCCGTAAGCTGTGCCTTGACTTTTAATGGTAATAATGATATCATTATATTAAGATTTAATGATATCATTTTGGAGGTGCTATGCTTGGTCAAAGAAAATAAAGCTAATCGAACAAGACAAGTTCAATTCCGTATGGAACCTGAAAAAGTTAAGCGACTACTTGCAGCCATCGCCTATGATGATGAAATGCACAGTATGGCGGATTTGTTTAACGAAGCAGCTGATGAGTATTTAAAAAATCATAAAGAAAATGGAGAGAATAAAAATGACTGAAACTAAAGTTATAGTAATACCTGATGGTAAAATTTGTGACTATGTTGATGGAAAATTTCGTAATGACACACCGGAAGAATATGTAAGACAAACAATTGAAAAAAGACTTGTTAACGAACACAAGTATTCACCAAAACAGATTAAGATTGAATACACTCTGCAACTAGGTTCACGCAAACCTCGTGCAGATATTGTTATTTTTGATAAAGATTGTATAGAGCAGACGCAAGAAAATATTAAGTTGATTATTGAATGCAAAAAAGAAACCGTTGAAGCTCGTAATGCGAAAGATGGTGTTGAACAATTGAAATCTTATATGTCTGCTTGTCCTAACTGTGAATGGGGTATGTGGACAAACGGAAAACAGAAGGAAGTCTATCGAAAATATGTCAACGATAAAGGTCAAATTGATTTTATGGACTATAATGATATTCCTTCTGCCGATGGCAATTTGGATGATATCAATCGACCTAAAAGAACATCTTTGAAAAATGCTTATGATGATAATTTGTTGTTTGTTTTTAAAACCTGCCACAACCATATCCACGTTAATGATGGCTTACAAAAACAACCGGCATTTTTTGAACTTTTAAAAGTTATTTTCTGTAAAATAGAAGATGAGCGCAACATACCCAAACCTTTAGAGTTTTACACTACATCAGAAGAGCGTTCAAATCCAGACGGTCAGCTTACAGTAAAAAAGCGCATATCTAAGATTTTTGAAAGAGTTAAGAAAAAGCACGGAAAGATATTTGATTCTAACGATGAAATCAAGCTTGCTCCACGTAGTTTAGCGTATATAGTTAGTGAACTTCAAAAATACAGTCTTCTTAACACTAATATCGACATTAAAGGGAAAGCATACGAAGAAATCGTTGGTGCTAACCTTCGTGGTGACAGAGGTGAATTCTTCACGCCTCGTAATGTTATGAAGATGGTTGTTGAGATGATAAATCCTAAGATGGACGAAAGAGTTCTTGACAGTTCTTGTGGCACCGGAGGTTTCTTGGTTACTGCAATGACACACGTTATTGCCGATTTGGAAAGAGAATATTCTGCGCAAATTGGTCGTAATAAATGTGATTGGGATGGTGATTCTATTAGAGCATTTAATGACCGCATATCCGATATGGCTTCACATTACTATTTCGGGTTTGATATTAACCCGGATCTCGTAAAAGCAACCAAAATGAATATGGTTATGAATAATGACGGTAGTGGCAATATACTTCAGACTAATTCGCTTTTGCCTCCACATGAATGGACGGATGAATTTCGCACAAAATTGGCTGATGCTATCGGTGTTAATAAGAGTGAAATAAGAAATCATAATACTATTGCTTATTTTGATGTGATTGTTACAAATCCGCCATTTGGCAGCAAAATACCTGTGAAGGATAAAAACATATTGGAACAGTTTGAACTTGCTCACATTTGGGAAAACGACAAAAAGACAGGCACTTGGACAATGACAGAACGATTGCAGTCATCTGTACCGCCTGAAATTTTGTTCATTGAACGCTGTACTCAACTACTTGTAGATGGAGGCAGAATGGGAATTGTTCTTCCAGACTCGATACTTGGTTCTCCTGGACTTGGATATATTCGTGAATGGTTGATAAAGAATCATCGTATTGTAGCAAGTATAGATTTAAACGCTGATACTTTTCAGCCTCGTAACGGCACGCAGACATCTGTTCTTTTCTTACAAAAGAAAACGAAGCAACAGAAAGATTCAGAGGAAAAATCAGGGAAAATGGCTGATTATAACATCTTTATGGCTATGGTTGAAAAAGTGGGTCACGATAAACGAGGAAATCCAATTTTTAAAAGAGATAAAGAGGGTAACGAAATACTCGTTCCGGATACTAACAGCGTTCTTGTGCTGGGAGATACAGGTACCGGCGAACGCACTATATCTCATCAGCAAAAAAAGAAAGTTGAGGATGACCAAACACCTGATGTTCCTGAGATTTTCGCAAAATGGAAGCAACAGGAGGGAATAGCATGGTAAACAGTAATTTGGCACACAAATTAGATAATAAAAATACTATTGACGTCGAAACAAATGATATACCATTGAAATGGTGTTCAGTGTCTTTGTCTGATGTTATTTTTCGTGGTAAACGTCTTGAAGCAAGTGTTTTCGATGTAGAGGCAAAGCAAGCCAGACAAATTATTAAAAATTCAAAATTTCCTTCTACAACTATAGGAGGCGAAAATGGATTAACGACATCTTATACATGTGCTCGTTTTAAACGTATATGGCTTGAACATTCAGATTTTCCAATATATCAGCCATCCACAATAGTTGATATTAAGCCAAAACCGGATGGATATATTTCCAATTTGACTAAAACTAATATAGAAAATTTGCGTGTTAAAAAAGGGCAAATTTTGATGACCTGCTCTGGTACTATAGGAAAGGTGTCTTATGTATCAGATACTTTAAAAAATAAAATATTCAGTCATGACCTTTTAAGAATCAACTGTAAAAACACAGTTGACCAAGGGTATGTCTATACATATTTAAAAAGTAAAGTGGGTAATAAAATTTTACTTACTAATAGCTATGGTGCTGTTATTACACATATAGAACCTGAGCACCTTGCCACCATTCCCATACCTGATGCACCAAAGGAAATCAAAGAAAGAATACATAATCTTATTGTCGAATCTTTCAAATTGCGTGATGAATCAAACAAATTAATTGACCAAGCGACAACCTTACTTATTGATGAATTGAAGTTGCCTCCTATAAGCGAATTCAAACAAAATAATATAAAAAATTCAGCAAATGTAAATGCATTTAGCGTTAAACTGAGTAATTTAGCCGGTCGTGTAGATGCTTCGTACCACTTGCCTATCGTAGATAAAATTGTTGAACATTTAAAAAAATATGCTAAGGAAGTAACTACAATCGGTGATGAACGTATTAGTAAGCAAATAATTCTTGCAGGTGTATTCAAACGTACTTATGTTGAGGAAGAGTATGGATATCCATTTCTTGGTGGCAAAGAGATAACTCAACTAAGTCCAAAAACAGAAAAGTATTTATCAAAGCCGATTCATAAAAAACGATATGAAAAGGAGCTTAAAGTTACAGAGAATACAATTTTAGTGACAGATAGAGGCACTATTGGAACGACAACTATCGTTCCCAGACATTGGAACGGATATGCGGTTAGCCAAAATGTGCTAAAGCTTGTTCCAGCAAACAACAATATTGCAGGATACATTTATATCTTTTTAAACAGCGAATGGGGAACAGAATTAATTCGCAGACAAACATATGGTTCTGTTGTTGACATGATAGATAATAATAGTTTATCTTCAGTAGAGATACCGTTATTAAAAAATCAAGACATTCAAAACAAAATCAATGATTTAGCATTGCAAGCTAATGAAAAACGTTATAAGGCTTACCTTTTAGAGCAAGAAGCTTTAAAAATAATGGATGAAGAAGTAATCTACGCAAAGTGAGGTGAGAAATATGTCAAATTATAAAGATTGGATAGATGCAGTTGATATAAAAATTGATTATTTCTCAGCTTTTATGAAAGCATGGATTGCATTCAATTCGTGGTATGAAAGCGGTGAAATACCCGGTAAAACAGATAAAGATCATATTGAACATATTGCTGAACATACTAATAGGTTTAAAACCTATGTAATGAATTTGATCAATGTTGATAATTCGGAAGGCATTTCATATCGTGACAGCATAGCAAATTTACATGAATCCTTACTTAGCGCTGCTATCACAACACAAGAGTATATTGGTGTTCGTCAAACAGTTTCATTTGCCGAAATAGCTTCTAAAAACGCAAATGCACATTCTAAAATCGACTACTATTTTAATAGTTATGAATGTACTCGCTCAAAGGGCAAAATAACAACTTGTGTTTCTGTAAAGCGAAGCGGAAAAAAATTTTCGAATTTGAACAAGACGAGTATAAAAAGGATGAATTGCAAGCACAATCTGATTTCATGACCTTGTCTATCACACAAAAAGAAAAATGCCTAAGTTGTTATGAGGACCTGAGACCATATATATGCGAATCAGTCTTAGATACTAGCGAAGATGCAAAAAAGATAGGACAATATGGTTTTGTTAATGATGCTGATAAAATAAGTAAAGCAATAGTAATTATTTTATATATGCTTAGATGCTGTTTAGCACACGGAGATATCTCGCCAGACGAATCTGCAAACAAGGTATATAAATACGCATATGAAGTACTTACAACTCCCCTAAAAAAATTAAGATAGCACTCAACAACTACGGAGGTCTTTTAAATTGCCTACACATAAATATTGTTTGACTATAGAAAAAATCAATTTAACAAACTATGGCCTTAGGGTTCCCCTAACGAGGTGTTTGGCAGCATAGCTACCCAAACACACTGCCTGCTGTTGTTTCACAACAAAGCGAAAGCAACCGATTTGGACAAACTGTCCACAATTGATCTGCTCGCTGAGATTGCGCAGAAAGCGGGCAGTTTACCGTTTGGATAACCAAATGGTCTGCTCGCTAAGATTATACATTTTAATCAAACGAAATAAAATTAAGGCACAGCCTGCGGAATTTTCTCCGTAAGTTGTGCCTTTTTCTCATCTATAAATCACTTGTTCATTAACGATTTCTGTTGCTCTGTTGCGAATATTATTCATCTTTCGCACCCACAACATCATATTTTCTGCTTTGAGCTTTTCTGTAACTTGCTCCTGCTCGGCGATCGATTTTACTGTCTGCTCAAATAAATTTTTTGCTCGTTTGTCTATATCGGCAAGGTAATTGTTAAGCTTACCCGATGTAAGAAGATTATAATAAAGCACTCGATGACTTGATTTCAAATAGCGTCTGTGTCTCGTTCCCCAAACACCGATTTGACTTTGGTTTTCATCAGATAGTGTAAGATTTGGCAAAAGATAATCGCCTTTTTGCGAATAGCTACCGCCGATATTTTCAAAATTTGTTTTCATATCGAAGCCTCCTTATATTTGATAATTTAATTATACCGAATACAAAATGAAAAGACCAATGTGTGGGTTTCTGATATAGAAAAAGGCTCTGACCTTTTACAGTCAAAGCCTCATTCTACCATTGCAATGCCTCAATTCTATTAAGTTTTATCATACTGCCTTATAAAACCTCAGCATTCACCGAAAGGGTGTTTTAAGTTGAATTTTATTATAATTGACTTCCGCATTTAACACAAAAACTGCTGTCGGGTTCATTTTCTTCGCCGCAGTTTTGGCAGGTTATTTTCATTTGTGAAACCTGATTTGTTGATTTTAGATTATATCCGCAGGTTTTGCAAAATATATCATTCTGACCTATCGGATTTTTGCAATTTGGGCAATACAGGCTGACGCTTTCTCCGACATTGTTATATGCAACTGGCATATTCGGAAAAACCATAACATTGCTTTTCGGCTTTATGCACACCATAACAATGCCTGCAATAACCATTACAACCGCAAGAGCCATAAATATGTAACACGGAATCGAGTTTGTCGCATTTGTTCTTGCCTGATAGTCCTGCATAAAGCCCTCAGCCCAATGGGTTGTGGTTGTCTGCACATCATAAAGCTGAACGGCTGACACAATAAATGTTATCACTCCTGCCACAATCAAAATAGCGCCTATCACTTTTAATGCAGGATTTCTTTTTGTCTTTTCCATATGTATCACCTTATTCTGCTGTTACTTTGTAAACAGCGTATCCTTTAGCATTATGCTGTCTGAAAAATCCGTTTCCTAATGCCTCAATTTCATAATCGTTGTCACTTGAATAAATTACAGTTCCATTCAAATCTACTATTTCACTTTTTACGACATCGTTACCAGAGTAATAAGCAATTGTAAACAGACCATTTTGGTCAACAGGATATACCGCAAAACCAATATCACTGGTTTTAGTATATATAACTTTTCCGTTAAAATCTATTAATTTACAAGACTTATTGTCAGACATAAATGGGCTGTCGGAAATAAAGCAATAGCCGTTATAAAATCCTATAAAAAATCCTTCTTCTGTAATTATTTTATCGTCCAAATCATAAATTGTATCTTTTTCACTTTTATCTACTTTTAGGTATGATTTATTCTGATACAAACTTAATACTCTGCCATAATTAAAAATAGCATCTGTTATATCAATATCAGCATTAACATCCGATGTTTTGCCATTTCTATCAATTAAAACTACTTTATCGTTTTCATCTACTGCAACTGTATATTTATTGATATTTTTTTCAAAACTTATCAACGTATCAAAATTTCCGTCATTACCGCTATTGCCTTCTTCTAAACCTGTAAATGGCAGTATTTTTTTGTATTTAATATCTGCAACAATTTTGTTATTAAAATCAACAAGTCCAAACTTTTCGTCTTTATCAATATCAACAATTCCGTGTTTTTTATCTGTTGATACCATAAATAATTCCGGAGAGGCAAGAGAAAGTCCGTCATATTCAACGGGAATTATTTCGTTGAAATCTAAATCTAACGCACCATACTTATAGCTGTATTCCTCTTCACCATCTTTTCGGACGATAATTACACCGTTATCTAACTGTGGGTAATCATATTGAGAATCAATATACTTAATTTCTTTTGTTCTCAAATTATATAAAGCACTTTCAGAATCAAAATTAATAATGGTATAATCATCGTATATTCCGTTAATTAAAGCACCATTACTATATCCCTCATCAACAGATATTTCTGAAGTGTTGGCAATCATATTACCATTCAAATCATATATTACATTGTAATAATAATATTCTGAAGAAGTGGTAAAATAAAGTTTAAGTACTAAGTAATCCCCTTGTACATTTGCATTATATATTTCTATTTTTCCGTCTGACATTGAAAATCCACTTGGCATTGCCGCATCATCGAGTGAAATTTCTTCAAACTTATATGTTTGATTTTTTGGCGGAATCGGTGCAACATAATTTGTGTCCTCGTAGTTCGGCTCTGTTGCAGGCTGTGTGGTTGCAACCTCTGTTGTCATGGTTTGCTGTGACGAATCCGCATTATTCCCCGACTGTGAAGAGTTTGACTGATTTCCGCCGTCATTGCAGGCACACAAGACCGAAGTCAGCATAACTGCACTTAAAACACCTGAAATGATTTTTTCATAATGTATTCCTCCTCAAAAATATTTTTCGTTCTCAAAAAAGCTAAAACTATTTTCTAAAAGTAAACTTTTTGAATTAAAAGTTTACTTTTAGTTAACACTTGTATTATACAGTTTTAAATTACAAAACGCAAGTGTTTTAAAATATTCTTATTGAAAACTTTTTGAGGTGAAATGAATGTTTGATTTCGGGTTAAGAATTCGAGAGTTACGAGAATCAAGACATATGTCGCAGGAAAGCTTGGGCAGGAGAATCGGCAGAAGCAAGCCTGTCATAAGCAATTATGAAAACAACATCAAATATCCTCCGCTTGAAGTTTTGATTTCAATTGCAAATGTGTTCAATGTTTCGCTTGATTACCTTGTTGGCATAGAAAAGAAAGACGCTCTCTACATTAACAATCTGAACGAAATGCAGACAAATATAATGAAACTGCTCTACGAAGAATTTACCGATTGCAATCTTAAAGGCAAAGAGCTTTCATCACGCCAACAAAAAATATTAAGCCTGCTCTTAATTGAGTTTTTGAAATGAAAACCAAATCAACATTTTGACATATAAAAACACCCTTTCGATAAATTCCGAAAGGGTGTAATTTTTTGAAATTGAACAAAACAATTGTAACATTGTGCGAATGGTAGCTCGCCGTGCGGTTTATTTAATCGGGAACTCGGGTTCTGCGTAGTTGCCCAAAAAGCTGAATTCGGGCATCTCTTCGCTAAGCTGACTTACAAGTTCAATAACATTTTCACTTCTGACATTGCCCGAAAAGTCGAGGTAGAACAGATATTCAAACTGTCTGCCCTGACGGGGACGGGATTCGATTTTTGTGAGGTTAAGACCGAGCGAATTGAATCTGCACAAAAGACTGTACAGCGATCCCGTAACATGAGGAAGCGAGAAACAAAGACTGATTCTGTTCGCATCTTCGGGAATGTACAGCTTTTTGGAGATGACAATAAACCTTGTTGTGTTCTCGTCATTGTCCTGAAGATGATTGTCAAGAACCTTCAAGCCGTATTCCTCACACGCTTTGTATGAACAGATTGCCGCAACATTGAGACGCTTTTCCTTTGCAACATCACGGGCGGCAATTGCCGTGTTGGAGAACGGAACAGAATCAAAGCCGTGGTCGGCAATATACTGCGCACATTGTGAAAGTGACTGCGGATGCGACCACACGATTTCAATGTCCTCAAAAGCAGATTGTTTAAGACCTGCAAGGCAGTAGTCAATCGGCAAATCGAGTGCCTTTACAATGTAAAAACGGTGCTTGAGAATAAGGTCATAAACTGCCGAAACAGAGCCTGCGCTTGAGTTTTCAACAGGAAGAACACCGAATGCAACCTCGCCGTTGTCAACGGCAGAAAATACATCTGCAAAGCTTTTGTAGTTGACAGCCTCGCCGTTCGGGAAAAGTCTTAAAGTTGCCTCATGACCGTTAGCACCCTTGATTCCCTGATACGCAACCTTGATTCCGCTTGACGGAATATCCGTGCTTGCATTGTTGATAACGCTTTTAAGCTCTTTGCCGCTGCCGACAATGTTGTGCTGGAGCGCCCTTGAAAGCTCCATAATGTTTGAGTAGAGAAGTCTTGCGGATGCGCCGTATTCGCCTCCCTTTTCTTCAACGGCATCAAGAATTTCATTCTCTCTGCCCTCGTTAAGAACGGGAATGTTGTTTGCCTGCTTGTAGATGCCGACATCCCTTGCACAATCCATTCTCTGCTTAAAAAGCTCAATAAGCTGATTGTCTATTTTGTCAATATCTTTTCTGATTTCTTTTAAATCTCTCATAAAGACCTCACATAAGGTTAATAATTGCAACAGCCGTAACAGCCTCAATAACGGGGACTGCTCTCGGCACAATACACGGATCGTGTCTGCCGTGAATAACAAGCTCTGCATTTTCTTTTGTCTGAAGATTTACAGTCCTTTGCGGTTGTGAAATTGACGGTGTAGGCTTGACAGCGGCACGGAAAATAATCGGCATTCCGTTTGTAATTCCGCCCAAAATACCACCGCAGTTGTTTGTTGTTGTAACAACCTTGCCGTCTTTGTATTCAAACGGATCGTTCGACTGCGAACCTCTCATTGTTGAAAGCTCAAAGCCTTTGCCGAACTCAATGCCCTTAATTGCGGGAACACCGAAAACAGCCTTGGCAATAACGCCCTCAACACCTTCAAACATCGGCTCACCGTAGCCTGCGTCAATGCCTGTTACGCAACATTCAATTGTTCCGCCAATGCTGTCCTGTGCCATTCTGGCATCTTCAACGGCATCTCTCATAGGTTTTTCGGCAGTTTCGTCAATGAGTGCAAACGATGAGCTGTTCAGCTTTTCAATGAGTGCGTCATCAATTTCCGTCGGAGAGAAGGAACTGTCGGAAACATTGCCGATACTGCTGATATGGGCGGCAATTTTAACGCCCTTTGATTCAAGAATCTGACGGCAGACAGCACCTGCAAAAACAATCGGCGCAGTAAGTCTGCCCGAAAAATGACCGCCGCCACGAATATCGTTTGACGCATTATATTTTACAAAGGCTGTGTAGTCGCTGTGACCGGGGCGGGGACAGTCGAGAAGATTGCCGTAGTCACCGCTTTTTGTGTTGGTGTTTTCAATTACGGCACAAAGCGGAGCACCTGTCAGCTTGTTGCCGAGCATACCCGAAAGAACCTTCGGGAGGTCTTTTTCTTTTCGGGGAGTTGCTGTTTTATCCTTGCCCGGAGCACGGCGTGCCATTTGAGTGAGAACCCTGTCAAAGTCAACCTCAAATCCTGCCGGAAGTCCGTCAATTACAACTCCGATTCCGTTGCCGTGGCTTTCGCCGAAAACGGAAATTTTTATCTTATCACCGTAGGTCGAGGACATTCGCCTTACCTCCAATATTATTATAATCTATGTAAAAATCAGGGTAACTTTTGTTGATTGAAAGCGCATAGCTTGACTCAATTTCACCGTTGAGTCTTACTGCGCAGACACCTGCCGACATTACAATTCTGTGGTCATTAAAGCCCTCACAGAATCCGCCCTTGAGGGTGTCAATTCCCTCTATGACAAGTCCGTCAGGCAACTCAGTCACCTTACCGCCGAGATCGTTTATCAGCTTAGCGGTTGCCGTAAGACGGTCACATTCCTTTATGCGAAGTCTTTCGGCATTGTAAATTCTGGTTGTTCCCTTTGCAAATGCGGCACAAACCGTCAGCACGGGTACAAGGTCGGGAATCTGCGAAGCATCAATGTCAATTGCATTAAGCTCTCCCTTTTCAACGGTTACGGAAGTATCCGTCTGCGTTACCTTTGCACCAAACCGTGCAAGCAACTCGGCAATCTTCCTGTCACCCTGTGCGGAATTTCTGTTGACGCCGTTCACAGTCACCTTTCCGCCGAGTGCACCTGCAACCATAAAGAAAGCCGCCTGCGACCAGTCGCCGTCTGTTGTGTAATCATGCGGAGTGTATGACTGACCGCCCTTGATGTGCCAGCCGTTGTCGGTTGTTTCAATTTCAACACCAAATTGTGCCATAGTGTGGATTGTCATATTTATGTAGCCGACGCTCTCAATCGGA
>UMKG01004886.1_pt1 | contig 24925 bp, 23 predicted proteins | sample 1966261 | NCBI WGS metagenome assembly UMKG01 (sample SAMEA4836169, study PRJEB28245) | human gut metagenome | biome: gut microbiome; material: fecal sample | place: Denmark | collected 2008 | reverse complement strand
ATCAGGAGAACAGCAACCTTGCCGAGTTTGCAAAGGTGCTGGGTAAGCCCGACAGCCCCATTGAAAAAGCGGATGAAACCGCACTGTTCCAGATCATCAACCAGCTTAACCCGCTTGTCATCGTGGACGAGAGCCACCATGCCCGGTCGGAATTGAGCCTTGAAATGCTGGAAAACTTCAATCCCTGCTTTGTGCTGGATTTGACCGCCACGCCGAAAAAGGAGAGCAATATCATCTCCTATGTGGACGCGGTGCAGCTGAAAAACGAACACATGGTAAAGCTGCCCGTGATCGTCTATAACCGGGACAGCCAATCCGAGGTACTGATTGACGCGATCGACCTGCGGAACAAACTGGAAGAAATCGCAAGCGCGGAGTACGCCAAGACGGGGAAATATATCCGCCCTATCGCGCTGTTTCAGGCACAGCCGAAAGGCAAGGAGGACGCGACCACCTTTGAAAAACTGCGGGACAAACTGGTGGACGCCGGGATTCCCGCCGAGCAAATTGCCATTCGTACCGCTGATGTGAACGAACTGAAAAATGTGGAGTTGATGTCCCTAAGCTGTCCGATTCGATACATTATCACGGTCAATGCGCTGAAAGAGGGCTGGGATTGCCCCTTTGCCTATATCCTTGCGTCTCTTGCCAATAAGACAAGTCAGGTTGACGTGGAGCAGATTTTAGGACGGATTCTCCGTCTGCCCCATACGAGCCAGCACACACAGAGCGCACTCAATATGTCCTATGTGCTGACTTCTTCCAACGACTTCAACAATACTGTGGCGCATATAGTCAAGGGCTTGAACAGCGCAGGATTCAGCGATAAGGACTATCGGATCGGTGAGTCCGCAAAACCGCAGGTTCCCGAACAGCCAGCAGAACAAATCACGCTGCCTGATCAACAAGGGTGTCCTGAAATGGAACCCCCTTTGGAAACCGCCGAGGACGATTTTTCGGGGCTGGATGGGAAATCTATCGGGGCAGAGTTGGAGCGGCGCAGAGAACAGGCACAAACGCCTGAAACTGCCCCGAAAGCCGACACCATGCTGGACGCTGCCGCAGAGGTCGAAAAGGCATATACAGACGCTATCCAACAGACAGACAATGACCCGATGATGGACAATCTTCCGTGGGAGGTGCGGGATAAAGTGAAATCATTCCAAGTAAACCCGCAGTTCCGGAAGGATATTGAAACGCTGCAAATCCCGCAGTTTTTCCTGAAAGTTGAGCAATCTTTGTTTACGGACGGTTCTTTTGAACTGCTGGACAAGGAAATGCTGGCAGAGGGCTTTACCCTCAAGGGCAAGGCATACGATATTGACTTTGCCGCCGCAGACGATGAAATCCGCGAAATCGACGTGCGGGAGCAGGACGGCGGTTTGCCAAAGGTGTTCAAGATGGAGAGCGCCGAACAGCGGTACTTCAAAGAGTGGTTCAACAATCTGCCGCCGGAAAGCCGGGTACGTCAATGCAAGGAAATGATGTTCAATCAGCTTAACAAGCTGAACATGGTGGACGCCGCCGAACTGAAAGCCTACATAGACCGCATTGTGAACGATATGGATAAGGCGCAGCTTGCCGCTATGGAGAAAGCCCCGCTGGGCTATGCGGCAAAGATCCGCACCAAAATTGAAACGCTACTGGAATCCCATTATCGAGAAAACTTTGAAAGGTGGCTGGAAACGGAGCGCATCGTCTGCAAGCCCTATTTCCGTCTGCGCCCCTCTATCCATCCTGCCACATATACCGACATATATGCCCGTTCTCTGTATGCAGCAGAGGACGGTGACATGAACAAACTGGAACAGAAGTTGATTGTAGAGTTGACCGCCCTGCCGAATGTCCGCTGGTGGCACAGAAATATTGCACGTCAAGACTTTGCAATTAACGGCTTTATCAAGCACTACCCCGATATTCTGATTATGACCCAGAGCGGCAAGCTCATCTGTGCGGAAACTAAGGGCGAACATCTGAAAAATGATGACAGCCGGGAGAAAATCGCACTCGGTCAAGCGTGGCGCACAGCAGCGGGCAAGAATTTCCGCTATTACATGGTGTTTGAGAATGAGGAAAACCTCTTGCCGGGTGCGGTGAGCATGAGCCAGTTTATCGACACGGTTAAGGCATTGTAAATCAAATAACCATATATCCGTCACTTGCAGGGGGCGATAAAATCTACCCCCGATAAGAAGCAGTGCCGATTCGGGCAGCAGGAGCAATTCTGCTGCTCGTTTTCTTTTGTGTGACCCCCTGGCTCATGCGCCGCAGGGTAGTCATAAATAACAATCAGCAAGGAGGTTAATTGTCCAATGAAAAACAGTAAGCGAGGAGGTGCGCCGCCTATGAACCACATCGGGAATATCCGTATATCTGCAAGGGAGGGCTTATATGGCAAAGAAACTTGACCCTCAAGAGATAGAGCAGTCCCGCCGAAAAAAGACTCGCGCCGATAATCGGGAGGAACGCAAGGAGCGCATACATGACGGAATCCGCAAGAATCGGGAAAGCGGCGGGGTAATTATAATACCGCCACCCCCAGCCGTACAAGCACAAGGGCAGACTCCCCGAAAAATGCGTGTTGCAGCTTATGTCCGTGTCAGCACACAGGAAGAACAGCAAGTAGGCAGTTTTGAGATGCAAATTGTCTATTTCAAATCCAAAATTGAGAGCAATCCCGATTGGGAGTTAGTAAAAATCTATCAAGATTACGGCGTAAGCGGCACTTCCACGAACAAGCGGCAGGGATTTAAGGACATGATTGATGACGCAAAAGCAGGCAAGATTGACCTTATTTTGACAAAGGGCATAAATCGCTTTGGTAGAAATACGGTTGATATTTTGAACAATTTGCGTACTCTGAACGCCTTGACTCCACCTGTCCCGGTGCGATTTGAAAGCGAAGGGCTGTCCTCTATCGGGGATGGCAGCAACAATCTACTGATAGCGGTCTTGTCAGCACTTGCAGAATTGGAATCACAGCAAAAGAGCGAAGCCATCAAAAACGGTATTCGCTGGCGCATGGCAGAGGGTATCTACCAATTCTCGGTGATAAACACGCTTGGCTACTATTGGGACCACTTCGGACGATTGCTGATCGAGCCAACAGAAGCAAAGATTGTTGAGTACATCTACGAAAGCTGTTTGGAAGGTGCAACCCCCGCAGAAATTGCCGCCGCGCTGACCGAGCAAGGCATCAAATCGCCTAAAGGGAAAGATTTTTGGCGGGCTGCTACTATTCGCGGTATTCTCCGGAACGAGAAATATTGCGGGGACGCACTCATGCAGAAAACTTGTACGATTGATTTTCGGGAGCATAAGTCAGTGAAAAACACTATGCTCAACAAGTATTTCAAAGAGGAACACCACACAGCAATCATAAAAAAATCCGATTGGCAGAAGGTGCAACAGATTTTAGATGAAAAGCCACTACCCAGCAAATCGGCAAGGCTACACGCTATGCCAAAGCGGTTCACGGTCACACGTTCTAAAGACAAGTATTTCAGAGGGTATATCATTTTAGACCCGCGCTGGACAGCTTCGGAACGCCGCGAACTGCTGAAAGAGCTGAAAAATCTCTAATACCGAAAGGAAAATCCATTATGAAATTTGATTTTAACGCACTGAACTTTGAGATCCTTGATGCGAACACCAACGCATACCCCGACATTTTCATTAACCAGAACGGTGTCACCTTTACGAAAAAGGTACTTGATGACCTGAACTATCCTGCTTTTGTCCTGTGCCAGCTTGACGCAAAAAACAAGGTTTTTGCGGTTCGTATGTGTAAGAGTAGTGAGCAGAGGGGCTACAAGTTCTCCAAGCCGAAGGGTGAGCAGAAGGCCACGGTCAGCATCACCAACAAGAATCTGGTTGACCCCATTCGTGCCGCTATGGAGGGCGTTTGGCAAAGCGATAAACGCTATCGTGTGCGTGGCTTTTGGGTCGCAGACGCAAAAACGATGTGTTTTGACCTCTCCGAGGGTGTGCAGGAGGATTATAGAAATGCCGCCAGCGATAATGAAAGCGAGGAATAAATCGGTGAACGGATTGTTCACCGTCTGAACTTCCGAATGACAGTGGGGCAAGCTCATTATGGGCTTGCCCCTTGCTTAAATAAAGGCGGGTATTTGCAGATTGTAACGCACAAGGGGCAGATAAGTGAAATGTAGGGTGGTAATATGGCAGAGAAAAATAAACGGCGCACAAGCGATAATATCCCCGATATTTGCCCCGAAGGACAACAAAAAAAACAGGCGTGGGAGTTGTTAGCGTCCCACACCTGTTGGAAAACTGATTTGTAGCAGCGGCGTACCTATATCCCTCGTGTAAGTTTTCTCTACGCCATTTTTACGCCATTTTCGTATAGAGTAGCATAGGAAAACATGAAGTTATATATGGTTGGTTTGTTCCAAAATCCGCTTCAAATCAAGTAATATTCGTATTTATTGAGGATTATTGAGATATAAAATCAGGTAGCGGTCCTCCGATACCTAATTTCATTTGTACTCATTCTCCTTCGATTTTCCTTGATTTTCAAGGGGTTTCAGCGTTTGGTGTCTTGGCTGTTACACCATTTTTACACCATTTCCGCATTTGGCTTTATTGGATTTCATCAGACTACACCATTTTGCTGAAATTGCTTGATGGCATAATCCAGCGATTCGGCAGTCACATGAACATACCGATCCATTGTTGTTTTGATGCTGGCATGACCGAGTAATTTTTGCAGCACTTTGGGCTGCATTCCGCTTTCGATTGCACGCGTTGCATAGGTGTGGCGCAAAGCGTGCATACAGAATTTTTCAATTTCTGCTTCGTCGCATAGCTTATAAAGGTGGGCATCATAGGAACTGTTCTTTGCCGGTTCCCCGGTACGCCAGTTGATAAAGACAAGATCGCGCATGACCAGCCGAGCCGTGCGTAATATAAACCGTTCTTTCTTTGGCAGATACCCTTACCGCATTCTTTGCCTCGTAAACTTTTACCCATTCGGAAGCTCCTTTCTCACTATGAGAAGAAGCCCCTATGCATTTTATAATTGTAGCACAAGGGCTTCCTTTTCTCAATAGTGAACTTACCTTCAAATTGCCATTGTACGGCTGATGTACTCTTCAAACTCCCGGCGCTTTACCAGTTTCTTTGTGCCGACGAAAAGCACGAACGGGCAGTTGGGCGTTCTCAGCATACTGTCGATCTTGTTGATGCCGATGTTGCTGTATCTTTGTTTTGCCGACTTTTCCAGATCAACTGAGCAATGAAGTTTGTCTTCCCGAAAATCTCATCCATAATCAGGCGAAGGTATGTTACTTCGATATCATCAATGCTGATGAAAATAACGCCATCATCCGCCAGCAGCTTCAAGCGCGGATACATCATGCACAGCCGCTTGTCGTGGCGGATCAATGTTCCTCCTGATTTTGATACAAAAAGCCCTCTCCGGCACAAAAGTGCCGAAAAAGGCTTAAAATCAAGGGCTTCCGAGGTCAAGTGCTGACTTCGGAAGCCCTTTTTTGTTTATTCGATTGTGGGATTCCAGCGTTCAGACGCTCGGCAGCGATGTGGCATAGGAGTCTTGCGGTGTACGGATTTTGGAATAATACCGACGCCGGGGATATCTGTTTGCTATGTATCAGCTTGCGAGTATCTTGTTTATGCGCGCTTCCGCTTCCTTTGCTATTACTTCGGTGACGATGCCGGTGGCGACGACCTTGTCAAAGATCTCGCCGCACTTTTTCTTGCCGAGCAGTTTTATGGGGTACTTGAGCAGCTGAGGCGCAAGCTCCTTGATAACGGCGGCGGTATCGGGATTGTCAAGCAGCTCCTTGACGGTAAGCTTTCTGAAATCCACGGCAATACTCCTTTTCGTTATTGCGGGGAGTTGCCCTGCGGATGCTCACATTATAGCCTCAATCCCACAAAACGGCAAGAGATTGACAGACAGGCTTTCATTTAAGCGTACTGTTGGGTACGTCGAGCACAATGTCGGACATAGGGAAGGACGCGCAGGGATGGATGTAGCCAAACTCGATATCGGCTCTGCGGCGGCCATCGGTCTTTTCCGGAACAAAGACCTTACCCGAGATGAGCTTTGAGCGGCACCATGAGCACTCGCCGCTGCGGCAGCGGGAGGGAGCGACGATGCCCGTACGCTCGATGGAGGTCAGCAGCGGCTCATCGGCGGAGGCGGTGATGTCGTATTCCCTGCCGCACTGAATGACCTTAAGGTTGAAGGTCTTGCCGCGGATATCCTCCGGGTAGCCGGGCTGATTCCACGGGTCCTTTATCATGCCGAACAGCTCACGGCGCACGAACTTGCGGCGCAGGCCGAGCTTTGCGATCTCGCCATCGAGGAAGTTGTACATCGCCTGCGGACCGCACATGAAGACGCTGTACTCCTCGCCACCGTACTTTTTGATAAGCTCGGCGGTGATGAAGCCGTGCTCATAGCCGGGCTTTTCCTCGTCGGACAGGACATGCACGACGTGTACCTTGTCGCAGGCGGCACAGACCTCGTCAAGTTCTTTCTTGTAGACAATGCCGTCTTCCGTGCGTGAGCCGAAAAGTATCGTCAGGTCGAAGTCCTCAAAGCCGTCGCGGATGGCGTATGCCATGCCCATGAACGGAGTGATGCCGGAACCGCCCGCGAGTGCTACGACCTTCTTCGCGTCGCGCAGGCGCTCATAGTAGAGGTGACCCTGCGGCCCGGAGATAGTGACATGCTGCCCGACAACCCAGTGATCCTGAATGTACGGGCTGACAAAGCCGGCGTCGTCGCGCTTGACGGTGATGTTGTATTCGCCGCGTTTTGCCCACGCCGGGGACGAACAGAGCGAATATGAGCGCGTGGTCACGGTGCCGCCTATGGGGACGCATACGCTGATGTACTGCCCGGCTCTGAACGGGGCGAGGGCGGAGCCATCCTCAGTCTTGAGGACGATCGTCTTTGCGTCGGCACCGTTCCGGCGTATCTCGGCCACGATGACCTCCTGCTTCTCCGGGTGGCGCTGCTTTGCCTTTTCGTTGGTGGTGAGAGTTTTCGGCAGCGGAGCGGAGGAGGCCGCCTGTATCGCCTTTTCGCGCACCTTGGGCATGTTCTTGAACCTGAGCATATCAAGCGCGCCGATCATGCCTACCTTGTAATTGAGCTTATCTGCCATCTTCTCAAGCCTCCTCTTCTTTCATTTCTGCGAGAGTCTTTTTTGCGAGCGTATCTCCGCTGAATATCGCGGAGTTGTAGCCGTCGCCGCGGATGCTTGCCGCACCGACAAACTTCAGTCCTTTTACCGGAAACTCTGTACCCATCATCATCATTCGCGGCATCATGTTGTCCCAGTCCTTCAGCTCGAAACCGTAGGCCGCGCCCTGAGGAACGTTGACATAGTTGCACATCGTCCACGGCGTCGCGATCTCAAGCTCCTCAATGTACGGGGTGACGGTAACGCCATAGCGCTCCTCGAAAAGCTTTATCAGCTTCTCGGCAAAGGCGGTCTTCGTCTCTACGTAATCATCCGGATCTACATTTGCCCAGTCATCATCCATGAAGGTGCTTGTGAGGGAGACAACGCAGGTACCCTCCGGTGAGAAGCCGGGGTTCACAACGTTGTAGCACACCATGACCTGGTTGCAGTTTGTCGCGATGGTTTTTCCGGATTCGTACTCCTTGGCCGTGTCGGCAGAGGTCGGGAGGAAGACGGTGTAATCGCGGATTCCGAGTTCCTCGGCGCTCCTGTCAAGCCCCATGTATACGACGAACATTCTCGCCGAATAGGTGCGGGCATTGCCAAGCTTCACCATGCGCTCCGGTACGACCTCCGGCGGGCACATCGTGGCGTACACCATGTTCTGGTTCATGTTGCAGAGAATGTGTTTTGTCTCGACCTCGCCGCAGGTAGTCTTAACGCCGCGGACGGTCTTGCTCTCATCGAAGAGTATCTCGGTCGCGGTGCAGTTCATCCACACCTCGCCGCCCATGCTGCGGAAGCATTCGAGCAGTCCTGTCGTCAGCTCGTTGCTGGTCTTGTCGGGTATCCACGCGCCGTGGTTTACGTACAGCCAGAGCATGTTGACGTACTGGAGGAAGGACAGATGGTCGGCGTCGACGCCGAGATAGCCCCAGTAGGTGTTCATTATATCCTGCGCGAGCTTCGGCATCTTCATCGCCCTAAACACACGGTTGACCGTGTAGCTGCCCAGCCGCAGGAAGTTGGGGAAGTGCTCCTGCATATACTTCGGGTCTGTCTTGCCCGCGACGCTCAGAGAGTAGTCGCCGGCGGCGTGAAACTCCGTGCCGAGGTCGAACAGATCCTGTATGGATTTGCGGCAGCCGGGCACAAGACGCTCCATCTCATTGACAAACTCCTTTACCGTGCATGGGAGGGTCGCGTCGATATGCGTCCTGCCGTCGGAGGCGGTGGTGATAACGCGGAAGTTATCCGGAACCATGTGCCACGGAATGTCAAGGCCGAACTCATCACAGATCCTGCGGCAGCCGCCGGGGTTTTCCTTTGTGCCCCATTCGCAGATCTCGTGCAGCGCCGTTTCAAATTCAAAACGGCCTCTACGGAAGCTTGAGGCGCAGCCGCCGGGCATATTGTGGCGCTCGATAAGCAGGGTCTTTTTTCCACCCTTTGCCATGCGGCAGGCTGCGGCAAGACCTCCGTTTCCGGCGCCGATCACAACGGCATCATATTTTGGCATCAGTATCTCCTCCTTAATTTGTGGTAATACCACGTGTTTGTACTGTGCATTTTATAACAATCACCGGCAAAAGGTCAATGCTGTTGCCGTATTTTCAGCGGAATAGTCAGCATTACGCTTGACTTTTAAGCATCTTGCAGGTAAAATTTGAAACGTGGAATTTGGTATGACCACAGGCAATCCGCGTTTGGGAGGCAAATATGGGGTTCAATAAAATAGTAGCGGTGTCCATGACGGAGCTGTTCGTGCAGCAGATTGAAAACATGATACTCTCCGGGGAGCTCACTATCGGCGAGCAGCTGCCGCCGGCGCGGGAGCTGTCGGTGAAAATGGGCGTCAGCAGGACGGTCATTTCCGCGGGGCTTGTGGAGCTTGAGAAGCTCGGCTTTGTTGAGATTCGCACGCGGCAGGGCGTGTTCGTCTGCGACTACCGGCGTAAGGGCAGCCTTGAGACGCTTATCGCCATCATGCGCTATAACGGCGGCGCGATGAGGAAGAACGAGGTAAAATCCCTGCTCGAAACGCGCGACGCGATGGAGTGCCTGTGCCTGCGCCTTGTGTGCGAGAAGAACGACGTGGCCGAGCTTGAAAAGCTCAGTCCGATCCTTGACAGCATCCGTGACGCACGGAACGCCGACGAGGCCGCAGAGCGGGTATTCAGCTTCCACCATGAGCTTGCGATAATGTCCGGCAACGTGCTGCTGCCGCTGCTATACTATTCCTTTAAGACGCAGGGCGAGTACCTGTGGTCACTCTATTGCAAGCGCAGCGGTGTGAAGAAGCTGTATGAAATAAAGCTTGCGCTCTTCTCGGCACTTATGAATAAGGATATTGATTCCGCGATAGAGCAGACGCACCAAATCATGGATGTCGCGAAGAACGACCTTGGTTTCTACGGGGCGTGACAACAGAAAAAGCTCGTTCGGCTCAAAGCACCCTTACGCGCTTTTTCCTTGGCGTTATTAATTAAAAGGTTTATTTGCCATCAACTGCAGTTGGGTGCAAAACGTTGGTAAGGATTTTCTCAATCCGCTGTCCCAAGAGCTTGTTTTCCGCCGGAGCCTTTCCTTGAAGATCACCCGGATATCCTTTTTGCTGTGAACGGTGATGTAGTCCACCATCGCCAGCCAGTCTGTTTCCCGGAACTCCGTCAGCGGCTCCCGGTTCCGCAGCTCTCTCAGGTAGGTTTCGATCTGGTGCCTTCTGGCCGTGCACTCGGCAATCAGGTCAGTGACCTCGGTGTGTCTGGCCTTGGCCTTATCGAACCGAGCCACCAGACCATCGTAGCGTTTCTGGTATTCAGCCTGATCGATGGCTACGTGAGCGTTTTCCTTGATCACTCATCAATGAGCTCGGCAGCAATGTTGATCTCAGCTTCCAGATCCGAAAGCTCACTCTCAAGGGCCATGGTATCGAGGCTCCTTGAAAGGACCTGCTTGTATATGGCTATAAACTGTTCCTTCTGGTCAATTACCTGATTGACGGCCCAAAGGAACAGTTCTTTTATTTCATCCTCGGTGAGTGTTGGGGTGGCGCATTTCTGGCCGTCGAACTTGTGGTTGCACTGCCAGATGACCTTCCGGTAGGCGTCGTTGCTGTGCCAGACCTTCGGCACGGACCAGCTGCCGCAATCGCCGCACTTAACCTTGCTGGAAAAAATGCTGACCGAGCTCTTGCGGTTCCGGCCCTTTTTGCGGGTGGCCATCAGGGTCTGCACCATGCATTGGCGGCGTACCGCTGGATCTCCTGCGATGAGTCTTTGAACAGGGTGTCAACACCGCCGACCAGCTGTTCATAGTCAGCATAGGCGGCGATGACTTCTTTGCCGAGCTTTACGGCGGCGGCCACAGCACCGAGTGCCACACCTACGGTTTTGAGAACCTTGCCGAAGCCTTCAAACTTACTGCAGGATTCCTCCGCAGCCTTGCCGCCATCCTTGATGGCTTTCTCGTTCTCGTCCAGCTCCCGGTTCATGTCGTTGAGGGCGGCTTCGGCATTGTTGAGTTGGATCTGCCAGTTCTGGGTGCGGCGGTCGTTCTCTCCGAAAGAGGTGGCGGCATTCTGCAGAGCCTTGCGAAGGGTGTCGATTTTTGTTGTCTGCTCGTCGATCTCTTTTCGCAGCACCTTGTTCCGTGCGGCGAGAGCCTCCACGGATTTGTCATTTTTATCGAACTGAGAGGTGGTGAGCTTCATTTCGGAGCCGAGCACCTTGAAAGACTGGTTGATGTCCGCCAGTGCTTTCTTGAATTCTTTTTCGCCCTCAAGACCGATCTTCAGTCCGAAACTGTCTGCCATGTACCGTCACCTCCTTAAATGCCGTCCGGGATAATATCGTCGATGTAATGCTCTCGTGCCGGGGTGGCCTGCCCGTTATACTGCTTGTGGCACTCCCATAAGTCCAAAAGCAGGCCAAACGGCATCAGCCACACCTCATCCTGCGACAGATGAAGGTGGGCAAGGCCGTAATAGAGAAGCCGGGTAAACAGCTCCGCATGGTAATGGTTGCGGTTCTTTCGTTATCCATACACAAACATTCGTGAAGGTTTTACTGCTGGAAACGGAATCTGAAAAGTGCTTCCTTTATCTTCCACAGCATTATTAATACCGCATGGGCGCAGCTTCGGCTTCACCCATATTTTATAGTCTTAATTTCCGGGCAATTTGCAGGAGGTGATATAATGCTCGAACGCTAAAATGACTTGATGTCCTGCAGTCTCTATTAAGCCTTTCATACAATTGAAGATAAAGTAATAACGCAAGTATTCAGGCAACACAAATTGTTTTAACGGCCAAATAACAGCAACATAACTGTCCGCTACAGCTAATTCGTAAGGGTTCGCTTCCGATTTATAAATAGCCCTCATCCCAAAAGTGCCCAGTCCGGTGGATTTCCACATAAGGTCATTGCTTTGCAAAAGCCGCTCCGAACCATAACCGGACAGAGAATCTGGTTCGATAAACTGCGCTTTGTCGATTGAAAAGCTACTCATTGATTACACTTTTGAGCAATTACGGGGTACTTCTTGAATGGAGAGTGTTTCGGAGACTTACCACGCTGAATATAGTCGCAGATATCAATGAACCGCACCCACTCCCAGCTATCAGGAATATCGAATGGAGTATCCAAAGACTGCACTTCATCGTCGGTTTTCTTATAAGGAGTATTATCGGAAACTCAACCTTTCAACGATTACCCAATCTTTTAACAAATACCCATAATTTTAACGCTTACTTCGGCCCAAACAGCCGCAGCACCCACGAAACACAGAAAACCCCGCCGCAGAATTGCCTGCAGCGGGGTTCGTTTATGAGCCTGAACAGCCGAAAAGCCCTATTTCAAGCGGTTTTCGGGCATAGAAAAAGCCCACCGTAATTCTATCGAAATTAAGGTGGACTTATGTGAAAGAGCGCCGTAATGATACGAAAACCTATGGAAAAACGCCAAAATGATAACCGCCAGCGGGTTGTGCTTTTCCCACCGGCGGTTCGTTTTCTCATTTCACGTATTCCTGCTCGATTGCCACGCCGCATTTGAATTCGACCACAACGCCGTCGTTCCTGACGTGTATCCTGTCCACAAGCATTTTCATGGTTGTGCCATCAACCGTGGTGAGCGTATCACTTTGCATCGTTTGCTCTATGAATGTATCGAGCCACAGCCTGACCTCAGCATATTTGGCTGCCGTTCCTTGCAGCTCGTTGCGCTCTGCCTCCAGTTCCTTCATCCGCTCACTGTACTCTTTGACCCGTGATGCATATTCTACCGACCCGATTTCCATCCGCTGCTTTGCTTTGTGCAGTGCGAGCGCGGCTTCTTGCAGCTGAATGGTTTCTTCATCGATCCTATCCATAGCTGCTTTGTTTTCCGGTTCCAATGCGAGCTCAGCGCCGTCCCTCACCGCCGCCACTACTTCTTCAGCGCTATCGACGAGCCTTCGCATTGCGGTGAGGTAAGCTGCCTCTAACACATCTTCGTTGACATGATGACTGTCGCATACTGCTCGACCATTGTTTATCCTATTGCAGCAACCCCAACCAGCATTTTTAGCTATTTTTCGGCTCTGAAAGCGAAAAAAGGGCCTCGGTGCAGTCCAATTGACCACTCCGAGACCCTGAATTACCCGTATTTTGCTTGATTTTCGCTCATTTTGTATGAAATATTGCAAAAACCTCACTTTTATCGTGGTAGACAAAAGTGAGGTCTTTAGTGGAGCAGGGTACAGGAGTCGAACCTTTTCTGGTTCAAATCCACCCACCGCTAACTTTTTCCGACTACTTTGCTCCGTGCATTTGCCCCAAAAGGTGCGCGAGATTTTTGGTCCGAAAACGTAAAAAACCGGCCCCGGTCTGGCTATGATTGCCATTCCGGAGCCGGTTTTCTCTGATTATACAGTATTTTGGGCCGTTTTTGCCCTGAAAACAAGAAAATTGCCTGATTTGCCCCAAACGGTGCGTAGAGGCAGGGTATTTGCCCCAAAAGTACACCAGCGGGCTGCTCTCTCATTCGTCTAAACACTCAGGGTAACGCCACAATCCACCGATCACGCGAGGAAGGCTGGGGACTGTAAAGGATAGCTGGAAAAAAGAGCTCATCTGAAAGGATGAGCTCTTTTCTGAAACAAAGGATGTCGCGTTCGGGAGCTTACTCTGACACCATCTTTTTCTTGTCCTGATTTCTCACCATGAGCCATCTGACGGTGAGCACGAGGAATACGATGCCGCCGGTATAGCCGCAGTAGGTCATGATGATGTTGACAAGGGTGGCGTAGGGGATGAACATATCCACTATAAACACGCCGATGCCGGCAAGAACACAGGCGAGCTTATACTTTACGGATTTCTCGTCTTTAATAAAGGTGGAAACACAGGTCCAGAGCATGGGGCAGAAGGTGCTGTAGATCGAGAGGAGAATGATCACGGCAAAGACTGCGCCGAGGATGCCGGAAGCGGAGCCGAAGACCTGATTTGCGATAAGGAGGTTGGGGATGGCTGCCTGAGATGACTCTGCAATGTTTCCGAGATGGCACAGGCCGAGGATGGCGACGGTCACTGAGATGGCGGCTGCGCCGATGATGCAGATGACGGTGGTGTATTTTTTCTTATAGCCGCTCAGCTCCTTGCCGATGCTCGACATATATGCGGCAACAAGGAGGATAGAGCATCCGCCGAAGGAGAGACCCGCCAGCACGGGGTTTGCACCCGCCTGAAGAACGCTGACCTCACCGGAGCGGATCAGCTCGATGCCGTTGGAAATGCTGGGGAAATACGTAAAGGCTGAAATGACGCCGAGTATAAAGAGGAAGGTCACGACCACGGGACCTATCTTGCCGATGATGTTCACGATGCCCTGCAGACCAAGCACCGCAGTTCCGACTGCAAGCACGATCGCAATGGCGTAGCCTATCCAGAGCGGAAGTCCCCACTGCTGGAAAAGAGTGTTGCCGAAGCCGGAGATCATAAAGAAGAAGCAGCATGCATTAAATATCCATGCGAAAGCAGTGAATATCTTGCCGACGACCTTTCCGCAATAGAATTCACACACACTGGCAAGGTCTGTCGTTCCGTGGCGTCCGGCATAGGTGTAAGCCATAAAGCAGCAGAACATGACCACGAAGTTTACAACAGCCACGGTGATCGTCCCGCCGACGGAGCCCCAGCTCGAAAAATACTGAACGGACTCCTGTCCGCTCGCCGTTCCCGAGCCTATGAGATAAGCCAGCAGAGCACCTGCAAAGGTTATAAGAAGACCGGGGCGCATTTTTTTGTTTTCCATTAGAATTCTTTCTCCAATCATTAATAATAGGAAGACCGGCTCCATCCCCGCTTGCCCCTGCGAAGATGAATGACTGAAAAGAGAACTCAGTGATTAGTCCACTATAATGTAATTTCGGCTTGATAAATCCATCATATACTATTAGTTTTCTTCTGTCAACAGAAAAACCGTTTTAATTCAGGAAAAAATCTGTAATTGTTATAAATCACGCCGGTATCAGATCGCATTTTTTAGATAGTTTTTATTAAGCATTCTGCTTGCATAAAAATCGGAAATCTAATATAATGAAAAAAGTAATAAATAATGTTCATATATGATAATGCAGTGCGATCAGCCGATCCAGCCGCAGTCAGAGCACATCTATTCTTTAAGAGGTATACCAATGAATGATTTTTCCGCACTTGGCGAACGCCTGAAGGCAATAAGGGACAGCCGTAACTTAAATCTGAGCGATGTATCCGAGCTCACCGGTATCAGCAAGGCGATGATCAGTAAGATAGAAAGAGGCGAATCCGTGCCGACCATCACCACCGTCTGGAAGCTAGCAAACGGTCTGAAAATAACTCTCAACGCGCTCTCAGGTGATGCAGAAAGCGGATATGCCGTAAAAAGCATCGCCGAAATGACCCCCCTGATAGATACCGACGGACGCTTTCAGCTCTACAATATCTTCCCCTTCTCCCCTCTTGACGGTATTCAGGTCTTCTACGGCCGCTTCAACGTCGGCTACCATTACCAGCCGTCCATGTTTATCCATGAGAGCGCAAGAAAGGAATACTGCATCGTTTTCGAGGGTGAGCTGGATGTCGTTATAGGCTCGAACACATATCACATGGAGGCAGGCTGCGGTATAGATTTTGATTCGCATGAGGAGCACGGCTACATCAACAACGGTCAGAGCGACGCTCTCGTCTGTTTTCTCCTGATCTGAGGCGCATTTCTTAAACAGGTTAATATTTAAAGTACATCTGTGTAATCTCTTATTTGAGATTGCACAGATTATTTTTCTCATATAGTAAATTTTCTGTTGACAATAACAAGAGACAGTGATAATATGGTCTCACATAGGAGAATTCGGTCGAAATTTGTCCACTATATTGACTGCATTATCCTTTGCTCGGCTTACACGAAATACCGGTCTGCGGGTCTCCCCTTCCTGCCTCGGCAAGAGCCTGCCCGTCTTCCGCCGCAGTGATCCGGAGCAGACAGCCGGTCAATCTTTCAGACGGTATCTGAAAAATAATAAGGAGAGTGATATCTTGAAGACTATAGCAGTTTTAGGCACGGGTAACATAGCTCAGACGATCTCCGTCGATATGAAGGCCCGTGGGCACGAGGTTCGCCTGTTTGCTCCGCAGTACCTTTTCTCTCGTATACGCTTCATTGCTGAAACTCACGAGATAGAATGCACCGGTGCATTCGAGGCAAAGGAGACTATTGATGTCGTCACCTCCGACATCGACGAGGCTGTCCGCGGCGCGGACTACATCTTCATATGCGTACCGGGCAATCGCCACGAGGAATACGCAAAGCTTCTCAAGGGACATACGACTGCGGATCAGATCGTTATCACCTTCAACGGCTGCATGGCGTCTCTCATCTACAAAAACGTCTGGGGCGACGACGATACCTGTCCCGTTTTCGTAGAGTCAACGATACCTCCGTTCAGCACCAGAAGAGTGGAGCCGGGTAAGGTTCGCATGTTTGAGCGCCATCTGGCACCGATCGCATTCTTCCCTGCGTCGGCAGCGGACAAATATTACGACCGGATCATCGCTGACATTTACGAGTTCCCCGGCAAGTTCGAGGACGTTCTGGAGTGCGGTCTGAGTCTCGTCAACCCGACGGTACACCCCGGTCCCTGCCTTGTCAATCTGAGCAATATCGAGAAGCCCGATTTCACCTTCTTCCTGTATGAGCACGGCTTCCAGCCCTCCGGACTCAAGATCGACGTGCTTCTGAACAAGGAGAGGCTCAGGATCGGTGAGGCCTTCGGCTACAAGATCCACGCACTCGAGGATTTTGCCGGCGTGGATACCATCGACTCCTGGGAGCCCATGTACGCCATGGGACACGGCTGCCATGCGCTGACCTCCATTGCTGGCCCGAACGATATAAACTACCGCTATCTCACCGAGGACATTCCCATCGCCCTCGTCTGCTGGGCATCCATCGCTGACCAGCTCGGCATTGAGACGCCGATCATGGACGCGGTGATAACGCTCATCGGTGTTGCACACGATACGGACTGGTTTGTAAACGGCCGCACCGCCGAAAAGCTCGGACTTTCCGGCAAGACCATCGAGGAGATCAGCCGCTACGCGAAGACCGGCAGGTTCTGATAACAAAAAAACTTATAAACTGATATATCGGATAATTAAAAAAAGAAAGGAACAACAAACATGAGCAAGAGTTTATTCAGAGAGCTTCTGGACAAGGAAGCATCCCCCGCACTTGGCTGCACCGAGCCTATGATGTTCGCCTTGGGCGGCGCCATCGCCCGTAAATATGCACCCGGCAAGGTACTGAGAGTCGATATGGTCGGCTGCGGTCTCATGGTCACCGGTGTTCAGGCTGTCGGCATCCCCAAGACCGGCGGCAAGACAGGCGCATTTCTGGCCGCCGCTGTCGGTATAGTCAACGGTGATGTCGATGCCTGCAAGGAAGTCCTTCGCAATGTCACGCCCGAGGACGTAAAGTCCGCTGAGGAGCTAGTAAAGTCCGCCACCTTTACCCTCGACATGGACAACAGCACCGGCAAGCAGGTATACTTCAAGCTCACCCTGACCACCGATCAGCACGTTGCCACCGTTATCTTTGAGGACGAGCACCACACCTGGACCTATCTCGAGGTAGACGGTGAGGTCGTGGTCGATAACCGCAGACCCGTCGGTGAAATGCTCATTCCCGCAAACGACATAGACTGGAACGAGTTCACGATTGAGAACGCTTACAACTGGTGCAAGACCGCTCCCATAAGCGAGTTCGGCCGCGCAAAGGAAGCAGTCGAGATGAACTACATCGTCGCTAAGGACGGTCTGGAAAATCCCCGCGGCATGGGCATACAGACCGCAAAGGTCCTGCAGGACAACGTAAAGAGCGGCTTTGTTGCTGACGATGAGATCACAGAGGTCCTCATCTGGGGTACCGCCGGTGCCGATGCCCGTATGGGCGGCAGCGACTATCCCACGATGGTCAGCACCGCAAGCGGCAATCAGGGTCTGATGGTCGTCATGGGTCCCTGGGCAAGTGCCAAGTACCGCAAGATGAGCGATGAGGACGGCTACCGCGCAGTTGCATTCGCTCTGCTCATGAACACCTACATGAAGTATCTGTCCAAGGAATACGTATACATGCCGCCCACCTGCTCCTGTGCGACCACCGCTGCACCGGCCGCTGCCGCAGGCGTGGCATTCCTGCACGGCCTGACTCCTCAGCAGATCAACGACATGCTCTGCACCTCTCAGGTACAGATGTGCGGCGTCGTCTGCGACGGTGCAAAGCCGTCCTGCGCATTCCGCATGTTCGTTGCTCTCTTCGGTGCTCTTGAGGCCATGATGATGGCGGAAAAGGGCATCCGTGCCACCAACGTCGAGGGCTTTGTCCACGACGACCTGAAGGTCACTCTCGAGAACATCTACCGTCTGCAGCATGACGTTCTGCACAACAAGGTCGATGCCATCCTCTGGGATATAGTCAAGGAGCAGAAGACCATCCACTGATACTAAACAGGCAAGTATACTCAGGAGCTGTAGCAAAATGAAAAATTTGCTACAGCTCCATTTCTATGCAGAAAAGGAGGGAAAAAAGCATGCGAGCCTGTGGGTCAATCTTTTGTGCGGTTCTTTGGCCATTTATTCTCTGCTTCGTCCGGGTAAGCTAAATCAATCTTGCGGTTCAAATCAACCTACCGCCGCCTTTTTCCGACTACTTTGCTTCGTGCATTTGCCCCAAAAGGTGCGTGGGATTTTTGCCCTGAAAATGAGAAAAACCGGCTCCGCTGCGGTCAGATCGACCACGACAGAGCCGGTTTTCGTTGATTTTACAGTATTTTGGGCTATTTTCGCCCTAAAAGCAAGAAAATTGCCTGATTTATCCGGTAGACAAATCAGGCAACTTATTTGGCGGAGAAGGAGGGATTTGAACCCTCGAACACCTTATGGGTGTTACACGATTTCCAATCGTGCGCGCTCGGCCGGACTACGCGACTTCTCCGAGTACAAAACAATATTCAAATGTTCAGCTTGTGTATTATAATTCACTTTTCCGCTAAAGTCAAGACTTTTCTTTGAATATATCATGCCGCGGCGGCAACAATAGATTTCAGGAGGGATGGCTTATGAAGGCAATTATCATGGCAGGCGGCGAAGGGCGGCGGCTCAAGCCCATAACCGGCGACATGCCGAAGCCGCTTGTGCCGCTGTGCGGCAGGCCGGTGATGGAGCACATCATTCTGCTGCTGCGCAGGCACGGCATAACAGATATCTGCGCAGCGCTCAAATACCGCCCGGATGATATTAAAAACTACTTCGGCAGCGGAGAAAAGCTCGGCGTCAGCATCGAATACAGAGTCGAGCAAAATGCGCTCGGCACGGCAGGCGGCGTAAAAAACTGCGCCGATTTCTACGGCAGCGAGGATTTCCTCGTCATATCCGGCGACGCCGCGTGCGACATCGACCTGTCAAAGCTCATTGCCGAGCACAAAAGGCGCTCCCCTGCCGCAACGATAGCTCTGTGCCCAGAGCCGGAGCCGCTGCGCTACGGCCTTGCGCTGTGCGACCGCGAGGGCTTCATCCGCTCGTTCATTGAAAAGCCCGACTGGCGGCACGTTGTGACAAACCTTGTCAACACCGGCATATACATCATCTCTCCGCGCGCAATGGAGCTTGTTCCGAAGAATACCGAATTTGACTTTGCAAAGGATCTGTTTCCGAGGCTTTTGGACAAGGGAGAGAAGCTTCTGGGCGTTCCGTGCGACGGCTACTGGTGCGACATCGGCACGCCGAAGAGCTACTACGAATGCTGCGCCGACGCTCTGTCCGGCAAGCTGAACATTGAGCTTGCCGGCGGCTTTGAGGCCGACGTGGCCGGCGAGTGCTCGGATCCCGAGTGCGAGTGCATGGAACACGCCGACTGCGGCTGCACCGACCGTGCGCGGCTTATGGACAGGATAAGCTCGGCATTTCTGGAGCTGGGCGCAGACTACTCGGACGGCTTCCGCCTCAAGGGCGACGGCTACGAGCTGCGCATATCTCCGCTTTCTGGCTGTAAAAAGCTGCGCATAGCGGCAAACGCCAAGGACACCGAGACCGCGCACGAGCTTGCCGAGGCCGCCTGCCTGCTCGCCGGCGAGCTTGAAAAGCGGCTTGATTAATCGGTGCCGCTAATATATAATATCCGTCAGAAGATACTCTGACGGAGGTTTTACATATGGACATTGAAAAGACAATCAAAAATCTCAAGGCGCGCCATTTTTCGGTGCAGCATTTTGCAAGCGGCGAGGAGGCCTGCAAGTACCTTCTCGGCGAGATAAAGGACACGAGCGTCGGCATAGGCGGCTCAAAGACGGTCGATCAGCTCGGCCTGTACGACAAGCTTGTCGCCAACGGCAACGAGGTCTTCTGGCACTGGCGCGAGCCGGGGCTTGAGACACTGGATAAGGAAAACGCCGCAAAGGTGTTCATCTCAAGTGCGAACGCCATCGCCGAAACCGGCGAGATCATAAACATCGACGGACGCGGCAACCGTCTTGCCGGTCAGGTCTACGGCCGCAAGACCGTTTATATCATTGCCGGAACGAACAAGATCTGCCCCGACTTCGAGTCGGCGGTTTTCCGTGCACGAAACACCGCCGCCGTGCAGAACTGCAAGCGTTTTCCCGCAAAAACCCCCTGCAAGATCGATGATAAGTGCCACGATTGCCGCTCGCCGGAGCGCGTGTGCAACGCGATGCTCGTCCTGTGGGGTCCGATGATGGATATGGAAAAGGTCGAGATCGTGCTCATCGACGAAGAATTGGGGATGTAAGGCATGTATATTGACTGGACGTATATAGTCCTCGTGCTGCCTGCTATGCTGTTTGCAATGTGGGCAAGCTCAAGGGTCAATTCGACATTCAAAAAGTACAGGAACACGCGAAACTCGCGCGGCCTGACCGGCGCGCAGGCGGCGCGCTGGGTGCTCGACCGCAACGGGCTGAGCAATGTCCCCATCGAGCACATTTCCGGCTCGCTGACCGATCACTACGATCCCTCGGCAAACGTCGTGCGCCTGTCGGATGACGTTTACGGCAGCACCTCGACTGTCGCCATAGGCGTTGCCTGCCACGAGGTCGGCCACGCGATACAGCACGCGACAAACTACGCGCCCGTCAAGATCCGCACGGCGATAGTGCCGATAACGAACCTCGGCGCAAAGCTATCGGTTCCGCTTATCATACTCGGTCTTATCCTCTCGTCCTTCGGCGAGGTGTTTGTTACGATCGCGTATATAGGCTGCGCGCTGTACGGCCTTGTGACGATATTCCAGCTCGTCACCCTACCGACGGAGTTTAACGCTTCGTCAAGAGCACTCAAAACCATTGAGGAGACAAATCTTTTGCAGGGCGAGGAGTTCAGGCAGGCAAAGCAGGTGCTCTCGGCCGCGGCGATGACCTATGTTGCCGCGCTTGCAGTGTCGCTTGCGCAGCTCATGAGATTTCTTATTATTGTAGGCGGAAGGAGAAGTGACTGATGATCATCCGGAATGAAGAACACAAACGCGAAACCGTTGAAGGTCTGCTCGGAGGCAGCGGAAAAGCCTATTTTAAGCGCATAATCGAAGCTCCCGAAGGGCTTTACAACAAGGGCAGGGTATTTTCCTTTATAACACTCGACCCCGGTGCCGAGTGCGGCTGGCACATCCATAATGGCGACGGAGAATATTACTGCATCCTTGAGGGCGAGGGCGAATACAGCGATAACGGCAATATCGTTCACATCCACGCCGGCGACACGGCATTCTGCCCCGACGGCGAGGGTCATTCCCTGAAAAACACCGGCAGCGAGCCGTTAGTGTATCTCGCGCTTGTTATCTATAAGTAAAAAACGAAGCTGCCCCGGACGGCGTTTTACGCATTGTCCGGGGCAGTTATTATTATGCCTGCTGCTCGCGCCATGCGCGGTAGCGGTCAAGCTCCTTGTCGATGCAAAGCTGCATGACAAGATTTATTATAAGCGCATCATCCACAAAGCCTAAAAGCGGAATATTATCCGGGATAAGGTCGAGCGGACTTACAAGATACGCAACTATCGCAGCCGTTCCGGCCATTACGACCGCCGGGATCTTTTTGTATTCGCCGTGATAGTAATCGTGCAGCATTGATACAAGATCCTGCACATCGCCGATGGTGTCGCCGATAAGGGGAATATGTGAAAGCGGTCTGAGCTTCACGCTCGCATTGTCGAGAAAATCAAGCAGCACTCCCGTGCCCTTTGCAACGGCTCTCGCGCCGGTCGCGACGGCTTGTGCGCCGGTTTTGATTGAAAATGACATAGTTCTGCCCTCCTATAGTGATAATAATATCACACAGCGCCGATTTTTCAAGCAAAAGCGACGGCATATAGCACAAATTTCGTATACGCGCGCTTTGCGGTATTTGGGCAAAAGACGCAAATCATAAAATTAGCTGGATTTTACGCAGCTTTTACGTTATAGTTATATTGCGATATTATCGATCACAGGAGATATGCTATTTTGGGGATTTCAAATGTGCTTGAGCTTTTAGGCGGCATTGCACTGTTCCTGTTCGGCATGGCGCTCATGGGCGACAGTCTGAAGAAGGTTGCAGGCAACAAGCTCGAGCTTATTCTGTTCCGCCTTTCGAGCACGCCTTTGAAGGGCATTCTGCTCGGCACGGGAGTTACGGCCGTTATCCAGTCGTCCTCGGCCACATCCGTCATGGTCGTCGGCTTTGTTAACTCCGGCATGATGAAGGTTCGCCAGGCGATAGGCGTCGTCATGGGCGCGATAATCGGAACGAGCATCACCGGCTGGATCATCTGCCTTTCGGACATAGGCGGCGGTTCCTCAGGCTGGCTTGAGCTTTTGTCCACCGACACACTCACTGCGGTCATTGCCGTTATCGGCATCGTTTTGCGCATGTTCTGCTCGGCTCCGGCGAAAAAGCATGTGGGCGAGATCATGCTCGGCTTTGCGGTTTTGATGTTCGGCATGAAGGCAATGAGCAGCTCGGTTTATGATCTGCGCTCGAGCGAGACGTTTATAAGCATGCTCACGACCTTCTCAAACCCGATCCTCGGCATTGCCCTCGGCATTGTTTTCACCAGCGTCATTCAGAGCGCCTCGGCCGCCGTCGGCATTCTTCAGGCGCTTGCAATAACGGGCGCCATACGCTTTGATATCGCGCTGCCCATCATCATGGGCATTGCGATAGGCGCCGCCGTTCCCGTTCTGCTCTCGGCCCTCGGCGCAAGCGCCGACGGCAAGCGCACCGCGCTTTCCTACCTGATGGTAGACACTCTCGGCGTTATAATAACCGCGTTCGTGTTCTACGCTCTAAATGCCATATTTGATTTCTCCTTCATGTCAATGACCATGACAACTGTGAGCCTTGCTCTTATGAACACGGTTTTCCGCTTTGTTATTGTCGCCATACTCGCACCGTTTATTTCGCTGATCGAAAAGATCTGCAAGGTAATAATCAAGGACAAGCCCGAGGACGCCGCTGTTCTCGAGGACTTCGACAGGCTCGAGGAGCGATTCCTCGACCACCCGGCGCTTGCCGTTGAGCAGAGCCGCCTGACGGTAAACTCCATGGCCAAAAAAGCTCGCGAAAATCTGTTCGACGCATTTGCGCTTATCGGCAACTACACCGACGACGGCTTTGCCCATGTCACCGACACCGAGGATATCGTCGATAAATACGAGGATAAGCTCGGAACATATCTCATTCACATAACTAGCCGCGAGCTTAACCCCGAACAGAACGAGGCAGTCGGAAAATATCTGCACACGATAAACGACTTTGAGCGTATCTCCGACCACGCGCTGAACGTTGCCGAATGCGCGCAGGAGATCCACGAAAAGGGCATCGTCTTTTCCGAGGACGGCGCGCACGAGGTGAACATCCTCATATCCGCTGTGACCGAGGTCATTAACACCGCGATAGATGCGTTTATCACAAACGATCTGGAAAGCGCTTACCGCGTCGAGCCGCTCGAGGAGCTTATCGATAACCTCTGCGACGAGATGAAGCTGCACCACATCGACCGTCTGCAAAAGGGCATATGCACGCTCAACCACGGCTTTGTGTTCAACGATCTGCTGACAAATCTTGAGCGAATTTCCGACCACTGCTCTAACATCGCCGTTGCTCTCATTGAGCTTGAGTCGGACAGCTTTGATACGCATGAATATATAAACAGCCTCATCGAAGTCCGCTCGCACTGCTTTGATGAGTATTACGAGGAATACAGCAAGAAATTTGCTCTGTGATAACATGCGAAAATGCCTTCCCGTCGGGAGGGCATTTTTTCTTTGAAGATCGGCTGACATATGATATACTGAAAAAAGTTTTTATTTTTGGAGTTTTTATAATGTCACGGTCAAAAAATCTTGTGTTTTTAATAGCGTCAATGATCATATTCGGCACCAACGGGCTTCTTGTTGCAAACATATCGCTCTCGAGCGCCGAGATCGTCCTGATGCGAACGTTTTTGGGATTTATCTTTCTGCTTGCGGTCGTTGCCGCGCGGCGGAGCTTTTCGTTTGCCGAGCTTAAGGCGGACATTATTCCTGCCACTGTCGGCGGCGCTGCGCTGGGCTTAAACTGGGTACTCCTGTTCGGGGCATACAGATGCGCCGGGGTGAGCATATCCACGCTTGTTTACTACTGCGGCCCGATGATAGCGATAATCCTCAGCCCGATCGTTTTCAAGGAAAAGCTCACCGCCAACAAGCTGATCGCGGTCATAGCGGTCGCGGCCGGCATGCTGTGCATATCCGGAAATGTATCGAAGGGTTCGGACATGCAGACGGGGCTTCTCATGGGCGCCGGCGCTGCGGCGCTTTATGCGCTCATCATCATCGTGACAAAGCGCGTAACGCACATGTCGGGGCTAAACTGCTCGGCCTATGAGCTTTTCATCTCATTTATCGTTATGGTACTTTACCTGCTTGTAAGCGGAGTGAAGCTGCCCGTCATCCCGGCAGCGGAAGATATAGTTAACGTCCTCATCATAGGCTTTGTCAACACCGGGCTTGCCTACTACATGTATTTTTCCGCCCTGCAAAAGCTCCCGGCGCAGACCTCGGCGCTTATAAGCTACATTGATCCGCTCACCGCCCTGATCGTATCCGCGGCCCTCCTCGGCGAAAAGCTCGGCGCAGTCCAGCTTCTCGGCGCTGCTCTCATCCTCGGCGGCGCATGCCTCGGCGAGCTGAAAATCAAAA
>UMKG01045856.1_pt1 | contig 25124 bp, 25 predicted proteins | sample 1966261 | NCBI WGS metagenome assembly UMKG01 (sample SAMEA4836169, study PRJEB28245) | human gut metagenome | biome: gut microbiome; material: fecal sample | place: Denmark | collected 2008 | reverse complement strand
TTCTTCCGATCAGGGCATGTATTCGCGCGGAATCTATCTCTTTCTGAGTACCTATCATCTTTTTCTGACCTATGTTTACTGTGCGTTCGGCATCGTCGTCGCCACGTTTCTTCAACGGATTGAAAAGGAAAAGAAGAAGCGATTCGTCGCAATCGCCTGCACGGCCTGTCTGATCGTCGGATTAGCCCTTTACATTCTTTATATCCGCCTTCCGGATACGACGTTCAAAATCAACTTCGTCGTCGGCGAACTGTTTTGTTGCGCGATCGCCGTCGGGGGCTACTTTCTCGAAGAAATTCCCTCCGCAAGAGCGTTTAAGAAAAAGTACGGAGAGACAATCCGGAAAGAAAAAGAGGAAAACGGAAAAGAGAACGCCTCCCGTTAGCGGTATCTTGTCTTTTTCGGGTGAAAAACGCGACGTTTTTTTCGATTTTCCCATTTTCAAGTTGAATAATCGCACGGCTTGTACTATGATAACAAATGGCAATAAATTCGCCGATTGTAGTCCCGGTAAGACAAACAATGATGGGGAGGAATGACAATGCAACGTCAAACAACTATTGCAAAAGCCAATGAAATCGTACGTAAATGGTACGTGGTCGACGCGACGGATCAGCCTTTGGGTCGCTTAGCGTCGGAAATCGCGGTATACCTTTCGGGGAAAAACAAACCGATTTACACTCCGAACGTAGACTGCGGAGACTATATCATCGTGATCAACGCTGAAAAAGTTTCTTTATCCGGAGACAAAGAGCATAAGAAAAATTACTACAACGTCTCGCAATATCTCGGTGGCCTGAGAACCCGCTCGTCCGGAACGATGCTGAAAGAATATCCGGAAGAAATGATCGAAAGAGCGGTCAAGGGAATGCTTCCGAAAGGGCGTCTGGGTCGTCAGATGAACAAGAAATTATTCGTTTATGCCGGTCCGGATCATCTGCACGAAGCGCAGAAACCAGAGGAACTCAAATTAAAGTACTAGGAGGAAACAGACAATGGCAAAAAAGAAAGTAGAATCGGTTCAGTATTACGGAACCGGCCGCAGAAAATCTTCCGTTGCGCGTGTGTATGTGACCAACGGTACCGGAAAGATCACTGTCAACGGCAGAGATGTCAATGAATATATGCCGTATGCGACTTTGATCATGGATCTCAAACAACCTTTGGAAATCACCGGAACGGCCGACAAGTTCGACATCACCGCGACCGTCAACGGCGGCGGATTCACCGGACAGGCCGGCGCGATCCGGCTGGGCATCGCCCGCGCATTGCTCAACGTGAGTCAGGATTTCAGAAGCCCGATGAAAACCGCAGGTCTTCTGACTCGGGATTCCAGAGCCAAAGAACGGAAGAAATACGGATTGAAAGCCGCAAGACGCGCGCCTCAGTTCTCGAAACGTTAATCGATTTCGGAAAAGATTCAGACTATGTCTGAGTCTTTTTTCTTTTTTGCCGCGTATACTTGAATGTATGAGCAAACTATCTTTCATCTTAGTCGAATTGGTCGCGGTTTTCTCGCTGATTTCCATTCCTTTTGAAATTCATAAAGTCAAAGAAGCGTCTGTGATTCTCGGATATTCGATCGTGGTCGATCCCGGACACGGCGGGAAGGACAACGGTTGCAGTTACGGGAACGTCTACGAAGACGACATCAATCTGGCGATCGGAAAAGCGCTGTTTGAAGAATTGCAGAAAGACGGCGTGATGGCGTATCTGACCCGCGACGGCGATTACGATCTGGCTGACGAATCGGCGGTGAACCGGAAGCGGGAGGATCTGATTCAAAGAGTCGGTATCATTCGCTCGTTTCAGGCGGACATTCTCGTTTCGCTGCACGTGAATCACTATGCGGACGATTCGATCCGCGGCCCGATGGTTTATTACCGTGCCGGAGACGATGATTCAAAGAATCTGGCAGAAAAAGTGCAGGACGAACTCAACGCGATCAGCGGTTTGAACAAGATCACGCACGGCGAAGATTTTTATCTCTTCCGAAAAACCGAATGCTTGGCGCTTCTGGTAGAATGCGGTTTCATTTCCAATGCCTCCGACAGGGAGAATTTGCTATCTGAAAACTATCGTCAATTGCTGGCTGGCGGCATCGTCAACGGAATCGGCGAATACGTCGGATCGCAAAAAAAAAGAGAAATCCTGAAAAAATGAAAAAAACGTTGATTTTGACGGTGGCATATATTATTATAATTAAGCGTTGGGCCTGTAGCTCAGTTGGTTAGAGCGCACCCCTGATAAGGGTGAGGTCGTATGTTCAAATCATTTCAGGCCCACCAGTTTGCAATTCTCCGGAACGAACGTTGTCCGGTTCAGATAAAGAATCGCCGAAGGGCGTTTTTTTATTGGTCGTGCGTGCAAATTCTTTCAGAACAACCTTGTAAAACCGATGAAATCGTGGTACTATGTAATGGCTTTGATCGATTAGTTCAGCCGGGAGAACGCTTCCTTCACACGGAAGAGGTCGGGGGTTCAAGTCCCTCATCGATCACCATTTCGAAAGCATAGGTTTAATGGCAATGAGAAATCGCTGAATTAAACCTTTTTTTGTATTTTTAATAGAAAACACGGCAAATTGCCAATATTCGTATACGTCAAAAAATAACACCGTATACGTCAAAAAATAACACCCTTTAAAAAAGCAAATAAATCGGTATCCTAGGAATAAGGAGCGATTTATAAATATGAGAAAAGAACAACATAAGGTATACGTCAAAAAATAACACTCTAAATGATAAATTTCTTTTTCTGACCACCTCCTTTGGCAGCATAACCTTTTTTGCTCGTGCAGCCTCGACGCGAGTTCTAATAACTTTGTTAATCAGTTGATCTTTAAACATGAATTCCAAGCCTTCGTATTTCTTTTTCTTATTTTTGCGATTGCATTAAGTTCTTCTAGTCAATCGGACATAGGAGGATGTTTATTTATATCACGATACTGTCTCATATATGATCTGGCGGTATATCCGTTAACGCTATATTTTTCAGTTGCTTCTGAAATAGTGATTTCATGCGTATAAATTTCTCTTCCTATTTGCATATAAAACACAAAATAATATGCAAATTTTTTTCAAAATTATAGATAGTTTGCATATTTTTCAGTAAAATATATGCAAACAAAACGAAAGGGAGGCAAATATGAAAAAATACGATTATTCTTTTCTTAAGAATATGAAAGTACCTACTAGTTTTTTGAATATGACTAATGGTATTTATTCTTTAAAAACTATAGCTGATGAAAAGAAAAAGGAATATCCTGATCTGTTTACGAACTTGCAAAAAATTGCAATCGTTCAATCAGTAAAAGGGAGTAATGCAATTGAAGGTATTGTCACAACGGACAAGAGAATTGAGGAAATTGTAAATCAGAATTCTAATCCGTTGAACCATAATGAACAAGAAATACTTGGATATAAAGATGCATTGAATATTGTTCATACGAATTATGAAATAATCAGTTTTAATTCAGAATCAATGAAAAATCTTCATAGAGTAATGCTTGAATATACAGAATTATCGCATCGCGGCGAGTTTAAAAAAGAAGATAATGTTATTCGTGAAAGATATGCGGATGGTACAACACATATCAGATTTATGCCAGTTAAGGCTGCTGACACTGAAAAAGCAATGGAAGAATTGACATATGCGTATATAGAAGCTAGAGATGATTCTAATATAAATCAATTATTATTAATACCTTGTGTAATTCTGGATTTCTTATGTATTCATCCATTTCAAGATGGAAATGGTAGAATGTCTAGATTATTATCTCTTTTATTGATGTATAAAAATGGATTTGATGTCTCAAAATATATATCTTTTGAAGAGCAAATAAACCTTTCTAAAGGAAACTATTATGAAGCATTAAAACAATCGTCAATTGGCTGGCATGATAACAATAATGATTATAGTCCATTTATTGAAAATTTCTTATTTACACTTTACTTGTGTTATAAAGAATTAGACAAAAGATTTTTAACATTAAAAAGTGGAAAAGTGAGTAAAGCAAAGAGAGTAGAAGAAATTATTTTAGCTTCGTTCCTTCCGATTTCAAAAAAAGAGATACAAAATTTGCTTCCTGACATATCGGTAACAACAATTGAAAAAGTATTATCTAATATGATTAAGGATGAGAAGATAATTAAAATAGGATCTACAAGCAATGCGAAATACTTAAAAAAATAACAGGCATTGATTATTTTCTTAAAAATATCTTTTAATCCTAATTTTGAAGTGTTATATTCGAAAGACGGGAATATAAAAATATTGCTCACTAAAACTTGAAAATTCTGCTCACTTGCTTTTCAAAATCTTGCTTAATAATATATAATAATAATAAAAAGGAGGTTCATTATGAGTATAATAGATGATAAGAGTAAATATAAAAGAAGAGTTATAGATACGACTATTGAAACATACTTGCAGATAAGCGGAGCTGTTTGTATAGAAGGACCTAAATGGTGCGGAAAGACTTGGACTTCTGCGTTTCATTCAAATAGCGAATTTTTAGTCGGAGATCCAACAAATAATTTTTCTAACAGACAACTCGCCGAGTTGAATCCGTCTTTAATTTTACAGGGTGAAACACCTAGAATGATCGATGAATGGCAGGAAGTACCTGCTATTTGGGATGCAACACGTGCAGAAGTAGATAAAAGGCATAAAAAAGGACAAATCATATTAACGGGTTCATCAACACCTAAAACAAAAGGTATTCTGCATAGCGGATCCGGCAGGATAGTACGCCTCAGAATGAATACCATGTCGCTATATGAATCCGGTGATTCGTCTGGAAAGATAAGTTTAAAAGACCTTTGCAATAATCAATTAACTATGCAGTTGTTAGAAGAAGTTTCGCTTGAGAAATTGGCAACGTACATTGTTCGCGGAGGTTGGCCTGAGAATATTTCGGTAGATGATAAAAATGCGCATTTGATGCCTAGATCCTATATGGAAAATGTTATAAACGAAGATTTAAACAACCTTGATGACGGCATAGAATATGATAAGCATAAGACGGAATTACTACTAAGATCACTGGCAAGAAACGAATCTACTACCGTATCCGATTCATCTTTATTAAAAGATATGATCGCACAAGACAATGGGGCGATGAGCAGAAATACGATCGCAAAATATCTTGGAGCTTTGGATCGCTTGTTTATTTTCAATAATCAAACGCCGTTTTCTCCTCATCTTCGTTCATCGCTTAGAGTGAAGCAATCGGAAAAAAGACATTTCTCCGATCCGGCAATGGCGTGTGCATTATTAAATATCACCCCTGAAAAGTTACTTGGCGATTTAAATACCTTTGGCTTTTTGTTTGAATCATTGGTAGAACATGATTTATCTGTCTATGCTCAATCCTTTGGCGCAAAGTTATTCCATTATCAAGATTATAAGAATAATGAAATTGATGCGGTTATCGAACTTGAAAATGGCGACTGGTGTGCTTTTGAAATTAAACTTGGCGCAAAGAAAATTGATGAAGGTGCCGACAACCTCATTAAAGTTTGTCAAGATATCGAGGCACATGGCGGTAAACTGCCAAAAGTGAAATGCGTGATCTGCGGATTATCCAATGCAGCATACCAAAGACCCGATGGAGTCTACGTCGTTCCGATTACTGCATTAAAAAATTAATAAAAAAACAGTTCAATACCCGAAACTGTGCCGAAAGGAAAATCAGAAAAAACAGTATAGCGTTTGTTAAATTCATTAATAGATAAGAATGTGATTATAAGAGTTGGTTCAAATAAAACAGGTCATTGGGAAGCGCTAAAGTAACCGTAGGATAAAAATGAAATATCACATGAATTTATGGAACGATTCATTTCAAGCGATAAAAGAAGGTTGGAAGACAATTGAAATGCGTTTAAATGATGAAAAGCGCTCTATTATTTTAATTGATGATTTAATTGAGTTTACAAATACAAAAACGAATGAAGTAATGACATGAAAAGTTTCGAATTTATTTTTGTATAAGGACTTTGAGGAACTATATCTGACTCATAATAAAGTATCCCTTGGTAATAGGGAAGACGAAACTGCTAATCTTTCTGATATGTATATATATTACTTAAAGAAAAAAATTGAAAAATACGGTGTAGTGTTATGAAAAAAACATGTATGCCAAATTTGTATTAAAATCACTCCAATAACACATTTGAAAACATGGGCCTTGATACAACAATAAAAGGTGTCAAGACTGTTTTTTTATTGGCTTTAAGGTCAAAACAGGCACGGTTAGAGTTGAATATTCTATCCTTTTTGTTTGTACGAAAATAGCGATGGAAAGAGGGATACTTTCAAATATGCGTTAGGATGATTACCGGGTCAAAAACAGTGTCGGAACGATTGTTCCGACACATCTGGGATTTGAATGAAATAGGCTTCTTTTTTGTGTTTGTATATATTTTGTGGTATAATGAAAACGATACATCAATCAGAAATTGCGGGTGAGTTTATGAATAGAGAATGGTCGGAATTAAATAAAGAAGTGAAAGTTTTGTTGAATAAGAGATCTTCTTTTAAAGACGGAATTGAACAACTAATTGCATTAAGAACTTTACTAATTGCCGAATGGAAAAATGCCATGAGTAATTTATCTATTGAAGATTATGCGAAACAACCTTTTAGAAATAAAGACGGATACGAATCTAAAACGATAGCGTATTCTATTTTTCATGTGTTCAGGATTGAAGATATCGTATCAAATACATTGATAAATAACAGACAACAGGTGTTTATAAGAGATCATTATCAAAACAAAATGAATTCATCGATAATTACAACCGGCAATGAGTTAAAAAAAGAAGAAATAACTGGATTTTCAGAAAAATTAGATATTAACGAATTATGGAAATATGCGGAAAATGTATTTGCCGAATCAAATGAATGGTTACGTTCAATTGACTATGATGATTTAAAGATAATTTATTCCGAATCAGATAAAGAAAGAGTCAAAAGTACGAATACAGTGGCAGAAAGTGAGTATTGGTTAATCGATTATTGGTGCGGAAAAGATATAAAAGGTTTATTAGGGATGCCTTTTTCACGTCATTGGATTATGCATTTAGAGGCTTCGCTAAGAATTAAAAGTAAATTAACAAATTCCTATTTATAGGGAATAATTTCCGATATAATGACACATCAAAAAGCGTTAGTTTTGATACGAATGCCGCTAGTCAAGCAAAAATATCTGATTTTTTGGGGTGTATATGAAGAGAAATGAGTTTTTCTCGATAACCTGGCCTTCAAAGATGCTTTTCTTTGATTTCATAAAATCGCTAGTGCAACAAGGAAACGATTAGAGACAAGAAAGCCTGCATTTTGAAGACGACGCTTCGCTTTTTTTGCGCTTTTCGTTCTTCGCTATCGAAGGTTCGGGAATTCTAGTTGCAAAAAAAAGAAATTAAGGATAATATAATTTTAAAGGGGAAAGAGCGAATGGAAAATAAAGACAACAAATCGAATTACCGGAAATATCTGGCAGAGCATCCGGAAACCAAAAGAAAACTGAAAATCGCCGGTTGGATTATTTTGCCGATCGGCGGTGTTTTGACGTTGGTCGGGTTTATCGACTTTTTCGTCAGCATCAACAATTCTTCCATGCCGGGTCTGTTCTTCCTTTTGTTTTTCGGATTGCCGATGATTGGTCTCGGGGCTACGCTTTTGCGTTTTGGCTATTTAAAGGAAGTCGGGCAATACATCGCGGGAGAGACGGCGCCGATTGCCAAAGACGTCGCGAATTATATGCTCGACGGAACACGGGACGAACTGGTGAAGACCGTCGATGCGTTGAAAGGAAACACATCCAAAGTCAATGTCTGCGCCCGTTGCGGAGCAGAGAATCCGGAAGATGCGCTTTATTGCAGTCAATGCGGATCGAAAATCGTGCTTCAATGCCCTTACTGCGGCAAGCAGATCGACGACGGAGCCAGTTTCTGCTCCTACTGCGGCAAACGGATACAGTGAAAGAATTCTGAAAAATCGTAAAGAAAGGCGGAAGAATCGATCGGATTTTTCCGCTTTTTTTGTCAGATGTTTTATAAATACGGAAAAAAGAAAAGGTTCCGGGCGGAGAGTTCGCCCTATCCCACGAGCGATTCCGCATTTTTCCTTTCCCTTGTCTTTTGAAATACGCTATAATACAGATGAAGTCAGGGGGGCTCTGACGGGGAGTATAGTCATGGAAGAAACGAAGAAAAGCCATTTTTTGATCCAGTCGCTGAACGGAATGGCGTACGGATTGTTTGCTACTTTGATCATCGCGACGATCATTTCGACGATCGGCGGTTTTTTTAAAGGAATCGATCCGGTTTATGAGACTTTTTCCGATGTCGCCGCTTGTTTGCGTTGTCTGACCGGCGCTGGGATCGGCGTCGGGGTGGCGTTAATGCTGAAAATGGACGCTTTGAAGACGATCGTCGTGGCCAGCGTGGGCGAATTGGCGGCTTATCTTTCGATGAACATCACCAAGGACGGTCCGACATACGGGAACGCGTTTAAAATCGGCGATCCGTTGACGATTTATATCGTCGTCATTGCGACGATTCTTTTGATGAAACTGGTGCTACGGAAAAAAACGCCGGTGGATATTCTGATCGTTCCGTTTTTCGGCATTGCCGTCGGCACGATCGTGGCGTTGCTCATTCGTTTTCCGTTAATTTACGTAACATTCGGAATTCAGTACGTCATCGACGTCGCGACGACCTATCAGCCCTTTTTGATGGGAGTGATCATCGCCGCGTTGATGGGAATGGCGTTGACGGCGCCGATTTCTTCCGCGGCCATCGGGGCGATCGTGTTTACCGGTGAAGGCGTCGGTCTGGAAATCGCTTCGGGCGCGGCTTTAATCGGCTGCTGCACGCAGATGGTGGGTTTTGCCGTTCAATCGATTCACGACAACAAGGCCGGCATGGTCTTATCTATTTTTTTCGGAACGAGTATGCTGCAATTCAAAAACATTTTAAAAAAACCGGTGATCTGGCTTCCGACGATTCTGACTTCGATGATTCTGGGACCGATTTCCACTTGCCTGATCAAGGTCAAATGCATGGGTTCCAGCGCCGGAATGGGAACGGCGGGTCTAGTCGGGCAGATCGGCACGATCGCCTCGATGGGGAATCAGCCGACCACGTATCTGATCATCGTTTTCTTTGAAATTCTGGCTCCTTTGGTTCTGGTGTTTGCCCTAGACTGGGTGTTCAGAAAATTCAAGTGGATTCAAAAGGGAGACCTTGAAGTTTAGGAGGTAATTATGAAAAACAAATTGGGTATCGCTCTCATCGGCGCGGTCTTGCTGACTTTGTCGTCTTGCCACCTTTTCAACGGCACTTCTTCTTCGGCGTCCTCGTCTCTCGGGGAAACGAGTTCCTCTCTTCTTTCGTCTTCGGAAAGTTCGCCCGGAATTTCTTCGGAGAGTTCAAAAGGGGATTCCGTCGCTTCTTCGTCTTTTTCTTCGGAAACGTCTTCTTCGGAAATCTCTTCCAGCAGCGTGGATTTCGATCAACTGAATACGATGATCCTGGATTCGTCCAGCATTTCCGGAAAGTTTACCTATTCGACCGGAAACTGGGGAACTTTTTACGCGTCGGCCGTCGATTTCGGCTATTACCGGGCGAACAAATCTTCAGGCGAATTGCTGAATCTGGTCGGTTATTCCAGCATCACCGGCGTGGAAGGATTGCGGAGTTCCTGCTATAACATCAATCCGATCTACGGTATCGAAAAAATGGAAATCACCTATTATACCGATTCGCTCGGCGACGGCGGTTTTGTCTCTTACGGCGCGGACTGGACGAAAGCGTTTACCGAAACGATCGAGCCGTCCGTGAATTCCAGAACGCTTGAAGTGTACTGTCGCGGCGCGAACTATTTTTCCATCGAATCGGATACGGTCGATCTTCACGTCGAAGAAGTGAAAATCTACTATTCCGGAGAGTACCGGGCAATCCGAAATCCGGATCTGGGTTCGGGAGACGATCAGGTCAGAATCAATATCGAAGGCTATGATCAGGAACTGATTTCCGGAATCAGTACGGTTACGCTTCCGGTGGAAATCGAGATCGGTACGGATACGTATTCCGTTACGGAAACGCGCGAATACACCTATTATTCGTATGAAGATGTGGCCGATCGTCCGGATCTCGCCGAAGCGGCCGCGTATACGCTTCCGGCCGACGTGGCGAATTATTTCATCGCTTTTGGCACTTATCCGGCCAATTACGTCGCCAAAAACCAATACCGGACAGCGTATTCGATCTTCGGCGATCAGACGCGTTGCGTTTCTTCGTACAGCCGGACGGACGGTTACGCCACCGCAGTGCCGTATCAGCCGGACAGTTACGGCTCTCCGCTGTACTACGAGTGCGACATCGCGCTGGACGATACGTACAGTTCGTCTTCGCGGGGCGTCGGTCGTTTGGTGGTGTGGTTTTACGGCTTTTCTCCGGATAAAGGCGCGGTATCCTACAACGATTCTCCGGTTGCCGTCTACACCGACGACCATTATGCGACGTTCAGAGAATACCTCAACTGTGGCGTATTCGGGCCGAACTTCGATGCGGAGATGACGAAAACGATGACCCGTTGGTCGAGTCCTTATACCCTGACGGAAGCCTGAAATTTTTCTGATTTGCTTTACAAATGATTTTTTCGCAATATATTATATTGGAAAGAGGATATGTCTATGGCGGATTTATTATCGAAAGACCATTTTGAAATTGTCAACGGAGACAAGATTCTGGCTTTGAATTCGATGGCGCAGAAGGCAAAACGCAAAGGCAAAAAAATCATCAACGCGACCGTCGGTATGCTTTTTGATGAAAACGAAAACCTGGCGGACATTCAGATCGCCGATCGGATCATACGCGAATCCGCGGATGCATTGACGAAGAGTTACGGGCCTTCTTCGGGCGGAGAACTCTTTCAAGACGGCGTGGACCGCTGGCTTTTTGAAAAGGTCGATCGGAAGCGCGCTTTTCATTCCGTCATCGCGACGATCGGCGCGACGGGGGCACTCAGCCTGAGCATGCGGAATTACTGCAATCGGGGACAGGAAATCCTGATGCCTTCGATCCGCTGGTCCAATTACGACAGCATCGCCTTGCAGGCGGGCTGTTCGATCAAAGAGTACAATCTTTTTAACGGAGAAGACCGATTTGATCTGGAATCCGTCAAAAGCGGCATCGAGGAATCCTTTCAGAAATATCATCGGGCTTATCTTCTGATCAACGATCCGTGTCAGAATCCGACGGGGTATACGATGAAAACGGAAGAATGGGCGCATCTTCTGGCCTACCTGAAAGAAAAGTCCAGAGAGTATCCGATCATTCTGCTCGACGACATCGCCTATGTCAATTACAGCCGCGATTCGTACGATCCGGTGTTTCGGATAATGATCGACGCGCTGGACGATCAGTTGATGATTCAGATCGCCTTTTCGGCCAGCAAAACGCTGTCGATTTACGGGTTGAGAGGCGGCGCTTTGATCGGATTGTCCAACCGGAAAGAAACGATCGATCGGTTTAAGACGGCGTGCGAAGGAACGGCCCGCGCAATCTGGGCGCTTCCGAATTCCATGGCTTGTCGCGTCGTCGGAGAGGCTTTTTCCAACGAAAGGTCGCGCGAAGAAATCCGAAACGAACTGAGCGTATTTCGTTCGATGATCGACGACCGGGCCGGAATTTTTCTGAAAGAAGCCGAACTCGTCAATCTGTTTACGTATCCGTATCACAACGGTTTTTTCGTGCTGATCCCTTGTTCGCAAAGCGATAAAGTCGCCGGCATACTGGCCGATCGGAACATTTTCGTCGTCCCTATGAGCGGAGGTATCCGCGTTTCGCTGGCCTCGATTTCGCAAAGGGAAGTCAGAGGTCTGGCGCGTTCGATCCGGAAAGCGATCAAAGACGAATAAGCGATTCTATGACCCGGAAGCGCTGAATATTTGGATAAGGGGCAGGGGATTTTCCGTGAAATCAAGCCGGTTGAACATTCAGGAGCGGTTTGATTTCTTTGCGGTAAAGAACTTGAAAACTGACAAAGAGAACGGCAAAAGTCAAAATCCAGGAAATCGGATAAGAGGCATACAGGAGACCCAGATTCATATTCATCCGGAAGAGGGTGTACACCCAGATCAGCCGCATGCCGCAGACGCCGATCAGCGAGACGATCATCGGGACCAGAGAATGCCCCAGACCGCGAAGCGATCCGACCATGACGTCCATGATTCCGCAGAGGAAATAAGGCGCGCAGAGAATGGCCATGCGAATGATTCCGATCTGAACGACTTCCGCGTCGGTGGTGTAAATTTGTAAGAGCGTCCCGGCGGAAAGATAGGCGCCGACGCCGAGAACGCCGCCGAAGAGGAGAACGTAATAAAGGCAGTATTTATTGATTTTGCGGATATTCTCATATTGCTTTGCTCCCATATTCTGACTGGTGAAAGACAGCGCGGCGTGATAAAACGCGTTCATGCAGACATAAATAAAACCCTCGATATTGCTGGCGGCTCCGTTGCCCGCCATGACGTAGGAACCGAAGAAATTGATCGAAGACTGAATGATGACGTTGCTCAGCGAAAACAGCGTTCCCTGCAATCCGGCGGGAAGACCGATCCGGGTGATTTCCCAAAGGATTTTCCGATCGGCTTTCAGCGATTTCAAGGAGATATGACAATAATTCTTTTCGCGGATCAGCGTGAGGAGAACCAGAACGGAACTGATGATCTGCGAGATGACGGTGGCGTAGGCGACGCCGTCGGTAGACATGCCGAATCCGAGCACGAACAGGAGATTCGCACCGATATTGAATACGCCAGCGATCGAAAGATAAATCAAAGGTCTCTTGGTATCGCCTCCGGCCCGAAGCAGGGCGCTTCCGAAATTGTAAAGCAGATTGAAAGGCATGCCGACGAAGTAAATCCGAACATAAGCGGCCGCTAAATCGATGACATCGGAAGGCGATCCCATCAGAAGCAACAGGTTTTTGGCGAAAACGAAGCCGAACGCGCCGATGAAAATTCCGGCGACCAACGAAACGACGACGGAAGTGTGCGCGACTTTTTCCGCTTTTTCCCGGTCTTTCGATCCATAACATCGCGCCATGACGATATTGCTGCCCACCGAAAGCCCGATGAAAAGGTTGGTGATCAGGTTGATAAGCGCGCCGGTGGAACTGATCGCCGACAGCGCGGTATGATCCCGAAAGCGGCCGATGACGATGATGTCGCAGGCATTGAAGAGCAATTGGAGAATGCTGGTAAACATTAAAGGCAAGGTGAAAAGGAGGATTTTCTTTCCCAGATTGCCGGTTGTCATGTCCATTTCAAAACGCTTGCTCATCGTCGACTACCTTCTTCATGCACAATTAGATATCTTACTAGCATTTATCCGTTTTGCAAGCGCAACGCGGAAAAAAACAGATTTGTTCCGGGTGGAAAAAAGAAACTTCCGGCAGTATCGAAAAGGGGGGTTTGATTTTCCGGATTTGTGGCAAAATAAGCAAAATAGATTTGAAACCTTGGACGATTATCCCTACAATAGGAAAGGATTTCAAATATGATAGAATAGTAGGCAGGATGGGAAAGTATGGTATTGGAAAACACGTTGGAATTGATCGGAAACACGCCGGTCGTAAAGATGAACCGCATCGCAGAGGGCTGTGCCGCCTCCGTATACGCGAAAATCGAAAAAAACAATCTCAGCGGTTCGCTGAAAGACCGCGCGGCCTTGCAGATGATCCGGGATTTGTTCGATCAGGGAAAACTGCATCGGGGAGACACGATCATCGAACCGACTTCGGGAAACACCGGAATCGCTCTGGCGTGTCTGGCCAATTCTTTCGATCTGAAATGCATCATCGTCATGCCGGAGAAGATGTCTCTGGCGCGGCGCAAACTGATCGCGGATTATGGCGCGGAACTCGTCTTGGTTTCCGGCGGAATGAAAGAGTGCAAGGAAAAAGCCGAACAATTGCAGAATCAGATCGAGGGGAGTTTCATCGTCGGTCAGTTTGACAATCCGAGCAACGTCAAGGCGCACTATGAGCGCACGGCGAAAGAAATCCTTTCCGATTTGCCCGATGTTCGCGTGATCGTCGCGGGAATCGGAACCGGCGGCACGATTTCGGGAATCGGGAAATACATCAAAGACCACCATCTGGACGTCGAGGTGATAGGCGTCGAACCTTTTTCTTCACCGCTGATCACGTTGAAAAAAGCGGGTCCTCATCGGATTCAGGGGATCGGCGCGAATTTCATTCCGTCGATTCTGAATCAGGAAGTGATCAGCAAAATCGCGCTAGTCAAGGACGAAGACGCTTTGGCGATGGCGAAGGAACTGGTGCGAAAAGAAAGCCTTTTCGTCGGCATTTCTTCCGGCGCGGCGATGAAAGTCGCGTTGGACCTTGCCGCAGAGAATCAATACGCCGGCAAGAAAATCGTTGCCATTCTGCCGGATTCCGGAGAGCGTTACGAATGGAACTGAAAAAGAGCGATTTCGGGCGCATACCGAACAAGATCAGAATCGAAGAGTTTGTCGATTTGATCCGGGATTATCTGTTCCCGAATTATTTTCACGAAATTCACGACGAATCTCTTTTAGAGGAGACCTGTCATTTTTATTTCCGCAACTACATCGATAAAAATCCGGAAGCGGAAAATTTCTTTTTTTCGTCCCTGAAAGAAGCCTACGCTTCGCTTCTCACCGATCTGGAAATGACCTTCGATTCCGATCCGGCCTGCTCTTCGTCGGAAGAAGCCCTGATCACTTATCCGGGAATCTATGCGATCGTGATCTACCGCATCGCGCATATCCTTTATCGCATGGATTTAAAAATCATCGCCCGAATCATCGCTGAATCGGCGCACGGAAAAACCGGCATCGATATTCACCCGGGCGCCCGGATCGGGAATTATTTTTTTATCGATCACGGAACGGGAATCGTCATCGGAGAGACTGCGGTCATCGGTCATCACGTGAAGATTTATCAGGGCGTCACGCTGGGGGCGCTCTCTTTGAGCAGAGGTCAGCAGATGAAGGGAATGAAACGGCATCCGACGATCGGCAATTACGTGACGCTTTATTCGGGCGCTTCGATTTTAGGCGGAGAAACGACGATCGGAGACAATGTCGTGATCGGAAGCAACGTTTTTCTGACCCGCTCGGTCGCCGCGAACAAAAAGGTCGTCAATAAAGAGGCGGAGATCATTCTGAAAGAAAAGGAATATTGAGCCAAACGGCGCGTGTAGTGAAAACGCATTCGGAGAAGGATAGAAGCGATCGGGAAAGGTGCTTTATCGGCACCTTTTTTGAATCGGGATACCGGACGAAAAAGAACAAAACCGATGCACGTTTCAAAGGAGTGTTATATAATGAAAAAGAGGTGAATTTATGGATAAGGAATTTTTAAAAGAGTTGATCGGCACTCCATCTCCCGCCGGGAGAGAAGACTTGCTGATGAAGAAAATCGTGGACTATACGCGACCTTACGCTGACGGGTATCTCTACGATCATCAGGGAAGCGTGACGACGGTTTATCAAAAAGAGAGCGATTTCAAGGTCATGCTGATCGCTCACGCCGACGAAATTTCTTTGATCGTAACCGGTTATCGCGCCGACGGCAGTCTGACGGTCGGGAAAAACGGCGGGGTTCGGTTGCAATTGTATATCGGCGCGAAAGTGCGGATTCTTGTCGGCGAAAAGATCGTACACGGCGTAATGGGAATCGCAAACGGGGCTTTGAAAAAGGAGAATCCGGATTGCGAAGATCTCTTTGTCGACATCGGTTGTTCTTCGTCGGAAGAAGCACGGAAAATCGTTCCTCTGGGAAGTTACGTGATTCACGACACCGATCTGACGGAGTTGGAAAACAATCGCGTTGCGGCGCGGGCTTTCGACGATCGTCTGGGCGTCTTCATCACGCAATCGGCGGCTTTGAAAGCGAGCAAAGAAGGCACGGAGAACGGAATCTATTGCTGTGCGTCCACCGGTGAAGAAAACACGGGAAGAGGCGCGTATTCTTCCAGTTCGATCATTCAGCCCGATCTGGCCGTGATCGTCGACGTAACCTATGCCACCGATTCCGTCGGTTCAGATGTTCCCGGCGACGTTCGTTTGGGGAAGGGCGGCGTCATCTGCCTGGGTTCCTTGCCGAATCGGAAATTGAATCGCCTGTTGGAGGAATGCGCGAAAGAATTGCATCTTCCCGTTCAGTATGAGGTCTGGGCGGGGAGAACCCAGACCGACGGCGATACGTTTTTGAAAACCAACGAAGGAAAGCCGCAGGTGCTTTTTTCCATACCGCTTCGCTATATGCACTCGCCGGTCGAAGTGGCGGATTACGCCGATATCGCTTCGATGATCGACATACTGGCTCTTTTCCTGAGGAAAATCTCCAAAGAGGAAGATCTGAAACCGTATCGTTTCTGAAAAGAAAATGAAAAAGAATTGTTTATCCGTCCGATTTGACATACAATAAATTTATAAAGAAAGAGGAAAAGAAAATGGAATTGAAAGGTTCAAAAACCGAAAAGAATTTACAGGCGGCTTTTGCCGGCGAATCGCAGGCGACCAACAAATACCGCTACTTCGCGGGCGTAGCCAAAAAAGAAGGATACGAACAAATTGCCGCGATTTTCACGCAAACCGCCAACAACGAGCAGGAACACGCCGAAATCTGGTTCAAGTATTTAGGCGGGATCGGCGACACCGCGAAGAATCTGGCGGCCGCGGCCGAAGGAGAAAACTACGAATGGACGGATATGTACGCCACGTTCGCGCGCGAAGCGGAGGAAGAGGGCTTTAAGGAAATCGCCACGAAATTCCGTCTTGTCGCGGCGATCGAAAAAACGCATGAAGACAGATACCGCGCGTTGTTAAATAACGTAGAAATGAAAAAAGTTTTTGAAAAGAGCGAAATGACGATGTGGGAATGCCGCAATTGCGGACATCTGGTGATGGGAAAGAAAGCACCGGAAATCTGCCCGGTCTGCTCGCATGCGCAGAGTTACTTTGAAGTCAGAAAGGAAAACTACTGAGCAAGGCTTAATAACGGAAGCAATCGTTCCAACGCGTCTTCGAGAATGCTGTCGTCGAAATCGAAATCGGGCGAATGAAGATAGGGAACGTCTCCGATTCCGAGAAGGAGAAAGAGGCAGGGATATTGTTCCGTGTAGAGCGAAAAGTCCTCGCCTTGAAAGAACGGACCGTCCAGTAAACGAAAAGAAAGAAGTTTTTTCGCTTTTTCGAGAATAGACGAATCGTTTTTCAACGGAGGAAGATATCGGGAAGTATCGCCGGAAAGGTGCAGGCGATACTTTTCTTTTATCGAAAGCATCTCGTCTCTGATCTTTTTGAGAATCTTTTCATCGCCGGATTTTGATCGGATCGTTCCTTGCATCTGACTGATCGGAGAAACGGTATTCCGCGTTTTTCCGGACGAAAAAGTGCCGATATGCACCAGCGTGTTTCTGTCGGAAAGAGCCGTGATTTTCTTTACGAATTCCATTCCTGCCTTCATGCAATCCGGTTCTTTGTCGCGGTTGGCGACGTGCACGCTTTTTCCGGAAAGGGTGAAGTCGATTTCTCTGGCAGAAGCGAAAACGGTTTTTCCCGTGTAAAAGACGCCCTTTTCGAGTTTGGGAAACAGATGAAGACCGAGAATGACCTTGACTTTCAGTCGTTTCAGAATGCCGGAATCGAGAATCAGACGACTCCCTCCGAACGTTTCTTCGCTGGGCTGAAAGAGCACGACGAAATTTTGATCGTACTCGGCGTAATGGTCGTTCAGATAGTCGCAGATTCCAAGAGCCAGCGCCATGTGCGCGTCGTGAGCGCAGGCGTGCATGCATGCGTTTTCGGATCGATACGGCGCATTTCCGCTTTCCTGAATATTCAGACCGTCCATATCCGCCCGGTAGGCTAACGAAGTCGGACGGTGATTGTTGAAATAGGCGATCACGCCGGTTTTGATTTTAAAAAGGACGCAACGGTGATTTTTCAGTTTCCGGATCAGGTATTCCTGCGTTTTGAATTCCCTGAATCCGGTTTCGGGGAAGCGGTGCAATTCCCTTCGGGTTTCCGAAAGATTCATCGGAGTTCCTCGTCGATTTGATTGACGTCGTTTTCCTGCGTCATTCGTCGGATCTTCGCCGGATTGCCGAAGACGACCGTCGAATCCGGTACGTCTCTGGTGACGACGGACCCGGCGCCGACGATCGCATTCTTTCCGATGGAAATCCCTTCCAGAATGACGCTGTTGGCTCCGATGAAAGCCTGGTCCTTAATTATGACGGGACGATCGGAATGAGGCTCCATCGTGCCGGCGACGACCGCGCCTGCGCCGATGTGGCAATTTTTGCCGATCCGGGCATTGCTTCCGATGACGGCGTTCATGTCGATCATCGTGTTTTCGCCGATTTCCGCGCCGACGTTGACGACCGCGCCCATCAGAATGATTGCGTTTTTTCCGAGTTTGACGCCGCTTCGGACGATTGCGCCGTATTCGATGCGGCAGTCGGCGGAAGCATAGTCGGTCAAAGGAAAAAGTGCATTTTTGGCAAGATGAAAGAAATGGTACCGCGTGACGTGGAGACGTTGGATTTCTTCGATGATTTCAGCATAATCGCCGATCACGATCCAGAGAGACTGACTCCGGAAAACCCGGCAGGAGGAAAATTCCAGAGGCAGCGGGGAATCGATCAGACAAACCGAAGTACTAGATTTCATTGATAAGGTCCTCCATTCCGTAGTAACCGGGTTCTTTGCCGTCGATCCAGTCGATCGCTTTCAGAATGCCTCTGGCAAAAAGATCTTTGGAAGTGGCTTTGTGCGTGATCGTGATTTCTTCGTCTTCGTCGAAAAGGCGGATTTGGTGTTCGCCGATGATGTTCTTGCTCCGGACGGAGACGATATTGACCTGATGATCGAGAATTTCCGCGATCTTCTTTCCCGTTCCGGACGGTGAGTCCTTTTTGCTCCGGTGATGAAAATCGAAGAGAAAAAGATCGTAGTTTTTGACGATGTTCTTGTTTTCACGCAGAATCTTATCGATCAGCGCGATGCCCAAGGACAGGTTTTCGCTTTTGAAAAGAGGAATGCTTTTGCTCAGTTCTTTCATCTGGAAATACTGTTCCTTGCTGTGATTCGTGGCGCAGATGATCGCAGGAATCCGGTTTTTTTTCAGATACGCATAGACGGAATCGAAGGCATCGGGAAGCGAGCAGTCGATCAATAGATCGCCCTTTGTATGAATCAGGCGGTCGATGTTGTCTTTGTCGAAAACCACCACGCGCTCTTTTTTCAGAAATTTTTGCAAAGAAGAGGAAAGCGCGCCGTTTCCGACTAAGAGAATCGTCTCAAACATCGAGTTCCACCTCCCTGATCAAAGATGAAGGACCTTGGAGATAAACCTGATCGCGGAGCGTGACGATCATTTCGCCGGTCGGAACTTCGACGCGGATCCGGTCGGACAGATGATAGAGCAGATGACAGATGTATGCGGCTCCGGCGGCACCCGTCCCGCAGGAAAGGGTGAAGCCGACTCCGCGCTCGTATGTCCGCGTGCGGATCGTTTTGAAGTCGACCAATTCGCAAAAGGTGATGTTGCATTTCCCTTGAAAAAGCGGGTGCTCGAAGATCTTTTTTCCGAAAGCGAAAATTTCCGGATTGGAAATCTCGTCGACCATTACGATGACCTGAAACGTCGTCAGGAAGAGGCTGTTGAAATAGATGTGTTTGCGTTCGATTTCAACGGACGTCGTCTCGCTGAGTTCTTTGATCAGTTTCGGCGAACCGAGGTTGACTTCGCTGACGAACGGATGTTCCGAACAGACGGTCAATGTCCGTATTCCGGCGTCGGTATTGATCCAATAGCGGTCCTGTTTCTGGCCGGAATCCCAAAGATACTGCGCCAGACAGCGGATTCCGTTTCCGCACATGGTCGCGCGACTTCCGTCTTTGTTGTAAATCTCCATCCGGCTGTTTTCTTCGCGGAATGCGATCAGACCGTCGCACGAATATCCGGGACATTCGCGTTCGGCCAGCGCGGAATAGTCGATGTCTTCATATCCGGGGCACAGGAGAAACGTGTTGCCCAGCCCCTCATAGATCGAACCTTTCATTTGAATCACCTTGATTCATTTTATTAGGGGAAAAGAAGATTTATGAGGATTATATGCCGACGAAGCGTCCTTCTTCGTCCGGTGCGTAACAAGTCATTCCCATGGCTTTCCAATCGTCGAGATAGGACGAGGAAGGCGGCATTCCCTCGAAGAAGATACGCATCGGGTGAAAGACACTGAACGCATCGCGTTCGATGAAAAGGACGTCGGACGGAATGAAAATTTTCGTCAGAGAATCGGCTTTGTCGAAGAGATGATTTTCGAGATAGGACAGCGAATCCGGCAGGGCGAGATTTTCCGTTTCCGACGGAACGGATCCGATGACGAACCGGCAACGGGAATCGAGAACCAGATCGACGGTGTTTTCCGCGCGGATAAAGCAGCAATACGGATTGCTTTCGGAAGAAAGATAACGCGCCGATCCGACGGATAGGAGACTCAGACGGTCGCATTCGGAAAAGGCTTTGAATCCGATTCGGCGAATGCCGTCGCTCAAATGCGGATTTTTCAGAGAAGAGCAACCGTAAAAGGCGTAGTCTTCGATTCGTTTCAATCCCGAAGACCATTGGATTTCCTCCAACGCTTCGCACCTTGCAAAACAGGCGAAGGGGACGGAAAGCACGGATTCCGGAAGCACGAGGGAGGAAAGCGAAGAGCAGTTCAGAAACGCATATGCGCCGAGATAATTTGGTTTTCCGCGAAAAACCGCCTTCTTTAAAGAAGCGCAATGGTGGAAGGCGTAGTCGCTGATTTGCCGGACTCCGGCAGGGATTTCGATTTCTTTCAAATTCGTCCGGTTGCCGAATGCAGAGAGAATGAATTCGGTTTTCGGGTGAATGCGGATTTTTTCCCTGTCGTCGCTGTCGACGAGGACGAGATAGGGGTTCTTCCGGTTCCCCAGATAGTAGCCGTTCCGATAGGGAAGGCAGGTACCTTTTTCTGCGTTTTCGAATGCGTCGTACTGAATGTAACGGACGCTTTCCGGTATCTCGATCTCGGAGAGAGACAGGCCGGAAAACGCATCGAGGAGAATCCGGGTGTCGGGGTGGATTTCCGCGTCGTCGGTTACTTCCACGAGGACCAGATAAGGGTTCGTTTCGTTGCCGAGATAATTTCCGGAACGGTACGAATGATACGTCAGTTTCGGGCAAGAATAAAAGGCGTAAGGCTCGACGTATTCAAGCGGATCGGGAAGCCGGATCGTCGTTAAATCCGTCTGATCGGCCAAAGCCTCGTGGCGGATTCCGACGACGGGAAAGGCATCGACGGTATCGGGAAGAGTCAGGGTGAGCAAAGAGCATTTCAGATTTTTGACGTAGTAGCCTTTTCCCTCGACGTATTCGTAGACGACGTCTCCTTCTGTCAGATAGGCTTCGGGGTGGGTCTCTTCTTGTTCGGCGGGCGTTTTAAAGCAGGAAACGACCCCGAAAAGGAGAAAAAGCAGCATCGTTTGTTTCCATATCGTTTTCATCATAACAAGCGTATTTTCTGCACATTTTGAAATCCGATACGGAAAGAGGAAAGAAAACGACGTTTTTTTTCTCCGGACCTTTTCTAATTGAAGATGTACGGCAAAAATGCTATTCTAATTACGAGGTGTATTATGTCCAAGAAATCCATTTCGATATTCGAATTCGCCAATCACTTCGGATTGATCTGGCTGAACGGCGATAAAGCGGCGATGAAAAAGCAGATTTTCGAGAGGAATATCAACCGTCCGGGACTGGAACTGACGGGCTATTTCGACTACGCGATTTCGCAAAGGCTGATCTTCATCGGCAACAAGGAGCATTCCTATATCGAAAAGATGAAAGACAAGGACATCGTCCGGGCCATGAACTTTCTGATGAGCGAGGAATGTCCGGGCATAGTGTTCTGCCAGGGCAACGCGTGCCACCCGCTGATCCTGAAATTAGCGGGAGAAAAGAACTTTCCGGTTTTCATGACGAACCGGCGGACGAGCGAACTGATGATCGATTCGATGCATTACCTCGACGAGGCGCTTTCGCCGCAGACGTCGATTCACGGAACGCTGATCGAAGTGTTTTCCACCGGCGTGGTTCTTCTGGGCGAATCCGGGATCGGTAAATCCGAAACGGCATTGGAACTGATCAAAAAAGGGCACCGTCTGGTTTCCGACGATCGGGTCGACGTCAGTTATTTCCGCGGTCAACTGATCGGAAAAACGCCGGATTTATTGGTGAATATGCTGGAAGTCCGCGGCATCGGCATCATCGATATCTCGAAAATGTTCGGTATCAACACGATCATCAACAGCCATTCGATCGATCTCTTCATCGAACTGGTGCCGTTGACGCCGGAAATGGAAATCGAAAGGCTGGGAAATAACGGCCGTTATCACGAAATACTGGAACAGAAAGTGCCGTTAATCACAATCCCGGTTACCGGCGCGCGATCGGTCGGCGATATCATCGAAGCTGCCGTAACCAACTTCAAACTGAAAAAGCGGGGTTACGATTCGACGTACGAATTTGAAGAACGGCTGAACGAATTACTGCGGAGGGAAAAATAAAATGACGGTTAAAGTATTGGCATTGCCGAAATCATTCGGAATCGGAAGTTTTCAGATCACATTTTACTCGATCTTTATTTTGACGGGAGCCCTTCTGGCTCTGTTGATCGGCATGATCCGGGTCAAAAAACTCCATTACGATCCGAAACGGTTGGAAAACCTCTTTCTCGCCGCATTCCCGGCGGGACTCGTCGGCGCGAGACTCTGGTATATCATCTGCCAGTGGCATGAGTTCGCCCCGGCTTTCAAGGACAGTTTCTGGGTCGGTCTGGGCAATCTGTTCGGAATCACCGAGAACGGCATTCAGATTTCCGGACTGGCGATCGAAGGCGGCGTGTTTCTGGGCGTCATCGTCGGCATTCTCTTTGCGATGAAGTACCGGAAAGAGATGAAACCGTTAGACGTCGCTGATGTTTGCGTTCCGGGCATTCTTCTGGCGCAGGCGGTGGGAAGATGGGGAAATTTCTTCAATCAGGAAGTTTACGGCAAGGCCGTCGACCCTTCGGGGTGGTCCTGGATGGGCTCATGGTTCGTCGATCAGATGACGATCGACGGAGCGTTCCGCAATCCGCTGTTTTTAATCGAAGGTCTATTGAATATCGCCGGTTTCCTCGTCCTGACGTTCGGCTTGGGAAACAAATTCGTCAGGAAGTATCTGACGCCGGGAATGGTAACGCTCGGCTATTTTGTCTGGTACGGCGTCGTCCGGGCAATTCTCGAACCGATGCGCGATCCGGCATTCATCATGACCGATTACATTTCGGTCGTCACTTCCATCGTCTTCGTGGTCTTCGGCGTCGTCGGACTGGCTCTCCTTTATGCGTACCGTTACTATTTCAAGAAGAAATTCAATCTGCATCTTTTCGACAAGCGGATTGCGCCGAACGTCTACGTCGATTTTGCGACGGACCAGTATGTCGATCAGAACAACAACGTCATCGAGAATATCGACGAGATTCTGAAACCGAAAGAAGCGGAAGAAACCGTTCCGGAAAAGAGCAAACCCGAAAAAAAGATCAAGGTGAAGAAAGAGAAGGGGACGGAAGATGACCGATAAGGAAATCATCGTCATCGGCGCCGGACCGGGAGGGATCACCGCGTCGATTTACCTGAAACGCGCGGGATATTCCCCGTATCTCATCGAAAGCCATATGCCGGGCGGAAAGATTCCGTTGACCTATTCGATCGAGAATTATCCCGGCTTCGACACCGTGTCGGGAAGCGATCTGGCCATGAAGATGGTCGATCAGTTAACGGCTAATCAGATCGATATTCATTACGAAACGGTTCTGAGAGTCAGAAAAACCGAAGCGGGAATCCGGGTGGAAACGGACGCGGACGTCTATCGTGCCGACGCGGTCGTCATCGCCAGCGGAACGCGGGAGAAGAAACTGGGAATAAAGGGCGAAGAAAAATTTCTGCATCGCGGCATTTCTTTCTGCGCGGTTTGCGACGGCGGTTTTTTCAAAAATAAGCCGATGGCCGTGATCGGCGGCGGAAATTCGGCGTTGGAAGAAGCGCTTTATCTGGAAAAGATCGCCGATCCGCTGTACCTGATTCACAGAAGAAAGGAATTCAGAGGCGATTTGTCGTGCGTCGAGCAAGTGAAAGCGTCCAAGAACATTCGGATTCTGACGCCGTACATTCCATTGGAATTCAAAGGCGGGGATCGTCTGGAAGCGTTGGTGATTCAGCATGCGGAAACCAAAGAAATCCGTGAGATTCCTCTTGCCGGCGCGTTTGAATACGTCGGTGCGATTCCCAACACCGATTTTCTGGAAGAGAAGGATCTTCTCGACGAACGCGGCTATATCCTCGTGAATCCGAACATGGAAACTTCAATCCCGGGAATCTTCGCCGCCGGGGACGTAACGGTGAAAGAACTGAGGCAGATCGTTACCGCGAACGGTGACGGGGCGATCGCGGCGATTCACGCCGCGGCTTATCTGAAAAAGCAGAAGCAAGGGTGAGAATATGGAAACGTCGTTTACGCAGAAAGTGAAAGAAGAAGTCGTCTCCTACGCCTTTTCTCCAGAAGAAGAAGAGGCTTTTTTGGCGGGATTCGTGAAAGTCAACGGCGTGCTTTCCGATTCGGTGCTGAGCCTTCAAAGCGAAAATCCGCATATCGCCAAAAAGATTTATCATAGTTTCGCCGATCTATTTCGCGTCCTTCCGAAATTTTCCTGCACGCAGAAGATGAAACTGGACAAGAATGCCGTCTATGTACTGGAAATCGACGAGAAAATGGAAGAAATCCGAAACGAGTTGGGCCGCTTTTACCGGGAAAAGGGCGAGAAAGAGGATCTTCTCGGGGACGAAGCGCTTCTTCGCGCCTTTATTGCCGGCGTCTTCGTCGCTTCCGGAAGCGTCAACTCTCCGACGAGCGAAAACTATCACCTGCAAATGACGTTCTCTTCGCAGAAAACGGCGAAGTTCGTCCTTCATCTCCTTCGCCGC
>UMKG01039360.1_pt1 | contig 25131 bp, 23 predicted proteins | sample 1966261 | NCBI WGS metagenome assembly UMKG01 (sample SAMEA4836169, study PRJEB28245) | human gut metagenome | biome: gut microbiome; material: fecal sample | place: Denmark | collected 2008 | reverse complement strand
CTAATATAGCACAATCTAATGTATGGCGAAACGTTACGGTTTCTGCCAATGTTCCGAACCGGGCACTAATATAAATGTATGGGAGCGGCGCTAATTCGCCTCTTAAAAAGCGCCACTGAAAAAAATGGAGTTGTGGAAAGACGGGCCGCAGTTTGAGCAGTCGGAGCATTTCCGGCTGGGCACGGACTCCGTGCTGCTGGCCGATTTTGTGAATATAGGCGCGCGGCGCAGAGGCATTGACCTCGGATGCGGCTCGGGCATACTGCCGCTGCTGCTTCTGACAAGGAGCACGGCGCTGCACATGACGGGGCTTGAGCTGAACCCCGAGGCCGCGCGCGTTGCGCGCGAGAACATTGCCGTGAACGCGCTGGACGATCGCTGCAATATCGTCGTCGGCGATATCCGCCGCTGCCGGGATGAGTTCAAGACCGGGCAGTTTGACCTCATCGTGTCAAATCCGCCGTACTTTGCCGCCGGAAGCGGCAAGCTCAGCCCGAACGCGGACAAGGCCGCGGCGCGCGGCGAGGTGCTGTGCACGCTGGAGGATGTCTGCCGCGCGGCAGCGTTCCTGTGCCGAACGGGCGGCGCGTTCTGCCTTGTGCATCGCGCCGAGCGCCTTGCGGATGTGATATGCCTGCTGCGCGACACGGGCTTTGAGGCAAAGCGGCTGCGCACGGTCGCACACAAGCCCGGCAAGGAGCCATCGCTCGTGCTCATCGAGGCGCGTCGCGGCGCAGGCTCGGGACTTAAAATAATGCCGCCGCTGCATATCTGCGGCGACGACGGGCGCGAGAGCGCCGAGATAAAACGCATCTATCACAGGGAGGACTGACATGAGCGGTAAATTATTCTTGGTTGGAACGCCGATCGGCAACCTCGGCGACCTTTCGCCGCGCGGCGAACAGGCGCTGCGCGACGCCGACTTCATCGCCGCAGAGGACACGCGCGTTACAATGAAGCTGCTCAACCACTTCGACATACGCAAGCCGCTCGTGAGCTATTTCGAGCACAATAAATATGCGTCCGGCGCAAAAATTCTCGAGCGCATCATCGCCGGAGAAAACTGCGCACTCGTGACCGACGCCGGCATGCCGGCCATATCCGACCCCGGCGAGGAGCTTGTGCGCATGTGCGCCGACAGCGGAGTTGAGGTGCTTGTCGTGCCCGGCCCGGCCGCCCTGGTTTCGGCCGTTGCGCTGTCCGCGCTGCCGTCGGGCAGGTTCTGCTTTGAGGGATTTCTGTCCACCGCGAACAAAAGCCGCCGCGAGCACCTGGAAAGTCTGCGCGGAGAGAAGCGCACCATGATTTTTTACGAAGCGCCGCACAAGCTAATGCGCACGCTCGAGGACATGAAAGCCACCTTCGGCGCGGATCGCCGCATTGCGCTGTGCCGCGAGCTGACAAAGCTCCATGAGCAGACGATACGCACGACGCTCGGCGAGGCGGTCGAGTATTTTTCCGCAACGCCGCCCAAGGGCGAGTTCGTGCTGGTCATTGACGGTGCGCCCGATGCCGAGCCGGAGTTTACGCTTGCCGATGCGCTCGCCCTCGTCGAGCACTATCGCTCCGAAGGCCTGTCGCGCAAGGCGGCCTGCAAAAAGGCTTCCGCCGAAACCGGCCTGTCCTCCAAAACCCTCTACGACAGTTCTTTAGAGGCGCATTTTTAGAGGCGATTTTACGCCGGTACCGATACATTTTTTGCGGTATCCCGACCGGTGGGTGCCGGCAAAACCGATACATATGGAAACAATGTAGCGCCTACGGCGCGGATATAATTACACCTCATCTGCCGCAAGCGGCATCTTCCCCTCAAGCTCCGCAAGGGGAAGACAATCGGGTGCGGCGAAAAACTCAGCGTTGCACTGGCGTTACGCGAGGCAACTACGGTTTATTCAAATGTCCCGAATCGGGACACTGCAATAAATGTATCCGTAAAATTTTAATGCGCCTCTAAAAATACGGTTTACTCCATTGTCTCCGGTCGGGCAACCGGAGATATACGTATTCGTAGGTGCGTCAATTCGCCGCTAAAAGTACTTGACAAATTAGGAAATGCATATATAATAGGTTTACAATTGAACAAGGCATGATAGAGGCGCGGTCGCCATCAGTAGCTTAGTCAAAACGCCGGGAAGCGTTAAGCGAAAGGGGCTATCGCCGAAGGGTTCGGCTTTCCCGAGGTCGGATGCCTGGGATGCAGGAAAATATTCTGCATACTGTCGCTTTATGCGGAGAGCTGTCATGATCGGCAAGATGTTTTTCTGTTGAGTCATGATCGCGTCATGGCTCGATTTTTTTGTTCAAAATTCAAAGGAAAAAAGGAAGAAACATCATGGAATTTGTAAACACCTTTTGGGCTCTGGTCCCCCCGATCGTCGCGATCGTTCTTGCGCTGATCACCAAGGAGACCTACAGCTCACTGTTCATCGGCATCCTCGTCGGCGCGCTGTTCGTATCGGGCTTCAGCCCCGTCGGCACGCTTGACGCAATGATCACCGAGGGCTTCACCCCGGCGATCTCGGATAACGCGGGCATATTTATGTTCCTCGTCATCCTCGGCATCATGGTCGCGCTTGTTAACTCCACAGGCGCTGCCGCAGCATTCGGCAAGTGGGCTGCGCGCCACGTCAAGAGCCGCGCAGGCACGCTGTTTGCCACCTTCGTCCTCGGCGTTCTGATCTTCATCGACGACTACTTCAACTGCCTGACCGTCGGCTCGGTCATGCGTCCGCTGACCGACAACCAGAAGGTCTCGCGCGCAAAGCTTGCTTACATCATCGACGCAACGGCCGCTCCCGTTTGCATGATCGCCCCGGTATCGAGCTGGGCGGCAGCAGTTTCCGGCGTTGCCGAGAAGCTCGACTCCGGCATCTCCGGCATCCAGCTTTTCATCCAGGCGATCCCCTTCAACTTCTACTCTCTGCTGACCTTCGTGTTCGTCATCGGCATGATCGTCATGGGCTTTGACTACGGCCCGATGGCAAAGAGCGAGCTTGAAGCGCTCAAGGGCAACCTCGGCTCCCTCGGCAACGACGAGGAGGTCGAAAGCACCAAGGCAACCCTGTGGGATATGCTCATCCCCATCATCGTTCTTATCATCATGTGCATCATCGGCCTTATGTACGTCGGCGGCTTCTGGGATCCCGAAAGCGGCGTTGCAGGCGACTTCGTCGGCGCATTCGGCAACACGGACGCATTCGTCGGCCTGCCCTGGGGCTCGCTCGTTGCACTGGTGTTCACCATCATCTATCTGATCTGCCGCGGCGTTACCTCCTTCAAGGACGCAATGGCCTGCGCGGTCAAGGGCTTCAACGCAATGGTTCCGGCTATCCTCATCCTCACCTTCGCGGTCTCGCTGAAGAACATGACCGGTCTGCTCGGCGCTGCAACCTATGTTGAGGGCGTCATGAAGGCCGCTTCCGCCGGTCTGTTCAGCATGCTCCCGGCGATCATCTTCATCGTTGCCTGCCTGCTCGCTTTCGCGACCGGCACAAGCTGGGGCACCTTCGGCATCCTGATCCCCATCGTTCTGCCCATCTTCAAGGTCGGCGATCCTCTGCTGATGATCGGCATCTCCGCATGCCTGGCCGGCGCTGTCTGCGGCGACCACTGCTCCCCCATCTCCGACACGACCATCATGGCCTCTGCCGGCGCAAACTGCAACCACATCGAGCACGTCCAGACCCAGCTGCCCTACGCAGTCACCGTTGCACTTATAAGCTTTGTAAACTTCATCATTGCAGGCTTTGTTAAGAACGCATGGATCTGCCTGCCGATCGGCGTTGTGATGACCATCGTTGTTCTGTTCATCCTGCGCTCGACCATCGGCAAGAGGACAAGCGTTGCAGCCGAAAAGTAATAATTAATAGTATATAGAAAAAAACCGGCGTCGAAAATTCGACGCCGGTTTTTCATTCGGTTTTTCATGCCGCCAGCAGGATAAATCCCGAGACGATAAGAAACTCCGCGAGCAGGTATGTAAGCATGACTCCGAAATGCGTTTTAAACGGCCTGCCCTTTCGGAAGCGGACGTAAAACAAAATCGAATCGGATACGAAAAAGCTTATCGCGCCGGCATACATGATGGCCGTTGCAAAGCACGGCAGCGTCACGAGCTGGAACAGCGCAAAGCAGTTCATCGCACCGTTTATGATAAGGTAGCTTATCATACCGACATACAGGCTCTTCGGCCGCACATTTCCGATAAGTCCTCGGAAAACCAGTGCAACCGCCGCAATGTACACAGCTGCCGCAAGGATCATCAGCCACACGGGCACGAGCGAAAAATCAACGTGCATGCAGTAGGCCGCTGCGAAACACAGGTGCGATATGAAAAAGCTGAATCCTCCGACAGCAAACCCAACGGTGCCGAATATCAGCAGGACATCGCCCAGCCAGCTCGTTGCCACTGCGGCAATGACGATATCAAGTGGCGTCTGAACCGTTGTAAGATACCATCCGAGCAGCGTTGGCAGCAGAAAAACCTTCGTCACGGCGCGCAAGACCTTGTCGCACCGCCAGCTTGCGTACAGGTGCACCGCGGAAAAGGCGGCAAATGCACCAAGAAATACATAATTCATTTAATCTCTCCCATCTATACCAGCAATACAATAACATACATATCGTATTATTTCAACAGATATCAGGCGTTGAAATGGAAGAGATTTTGTGATAAAATTGATAAAGCTGACGAGAGTCGAACCCATATCGTCTGTCAGTGCGCCCTTCCGGCTATTTTCGCCTTTTTTGTCTTGATGGGCGCCAGCCCACCTGCATCAAAGAAAGCCGAAAATATCTCGAAAAGCACAGCCGACAGATGCTTTGCAGTTTTGCCGGAGCAGATTTTTGCTCAGGCAAGACAAAGCACGAAGAGAATACTGTCGTATTGTCAAGTGCTTTAACGCAGCATGGGCTAAAATCTGCCCGTCAAAACCGATACGTGTTCGACTCTTGTCAGCTTAACCACCGCAAAGGACGGCTTTTTTGATGAAAACTCCGCTAATGATGATAATAAATCCGGCCGCAGGCAAGGGCGGCTTCAAAAGGTCGCTGCCGGATGCGCTGCGGCTGCTGTCGGACGCAGGGTACGCCGTGAGCCTGTATTTCACCGAGTGCCGCGGCCACGCGACCGAGCTTGCCACGCAGTATGCCGGCGCGTTTCCGTATCTGCTCGTTCTGGGCGGCGACGGCACGCTTGCCGAGGCCATCGCCGGACTTATGCCGCTTGCAGAGCGTCCGAAGGTGGGCTATATTCCAATAGGCACGGCAAACGACGTTGCGCGCACCATCGGCCTGCCGAAAAACGACATTCTGGCCGGCACGCAGCATTTTATTGACGGCACGCCACACGAATTTGACGAGGGCCGGCGCGACGGCGGATATTTCAACTATGTCGCGGCCTTCGGCGCATTCACCGAGGTCAGCTACGCAACGCCGCAGGAGGCAAAAAAGCAGCTGGGCGAGGCGGCGTATCTGCTGGGCGCGGTCAAGAGCCTTTCAACTCTCAAAAGCCGCCATGTGACCGTCGAGTACGACGACGGCTGCATCGAGGGCGAGTTTTTGTACGGCAGCATGTCAAACTCCTACTCCGTCGCCGGTCTGATCGACCTGCCGCGCGACGAGATAAAGCTCGGCGACGGACTGCACGAGCTTGTGCTCGTAAAAAAGCTGCCGAACGCGGCGGCCATGGCAAACCTTGCGGCAAAGGTGCTCAGCCACGATCTGAGCAGCGAGTACATCATCCTCAAGCACACGAAAAAGGCGCGCTTTATCTTCGACGAGCCGGAGAGCTGGACCTTCGACGGCGAAAACGGCGGCGCGCACAGCGATATAAGCTTTGAAAACTGTCCTCAGGCGATAGCTCTGATTTATTAATTTGAAAAATTAATAAATCAGAGAATTAATAGTGAATGATGAATAATGAATAATTATTGTGTGCGCCTACGGCGCAGATTCTTAATTGCGCATTCACATTGTGCCAATACGGTTTTTGCGGTGTCCCGACCGGTGGGTGCCGACGAAAGCATAACACACTGATTTATTAATTTGTGTTTGCCTAACGGCAAATGATTAAAATAACACCTCATCCGTCACCAAAGGTGACACCTTCCCCTCAAGCTCCGCAAGGGGAAGGCAATTGAGTGCGGAGCAAAAACTCAGCATCGCACTCGCGTTACGCGAAACGTTATGGTTTCTGCCATTGTTCCGAACCGGGCACTAATATAAATGTATAGGAGCGGCGCTAAAGCGCCACTAAAAAGATGGATTATAGGAATTTTAGATTGAGCAAATTGAATACCGATGAGTTTCGGCATGTCAAGCTGCTGCTGTTCTGGCCGCTGTTCGGCATAATGTTCTCGTTCGTCGAGCGGTTTTACAATGTCGGCTCGTACTACGTCATGCACTGCGCGTTTGACGACGCCATACCATTCTGCGAATGGTTCCTTATACCATATCTGTTTTGGTTTGTGTACCTGATAGGCACATTGGTGTATACCTTCTTCTTCGACGTTCCGGCGTTTAAGCGGATGATGCGCTTTATCATCTGCACCTACACGATAACGATGGTCATTTACCTGCTGTTCCCGACATGCCAGAATTTGCGGCCGGAGGTGTTTCCGCGCAACAATGCGCTGACGCGGTTCATCGGCTGGTTCTATACCTTTGACACGAATACGAACGTCTGCCCGTCGATACACGTTCTCGGCTCGGTCGCGGCGATGTACGGCCTGCTCGACTGCCGGAAGCTGCAAAAGCCGTGGGTCAAATTCACCGTGTGCGTAATAGCGCTGCTCATCTGCGCATCCACGGTGTTCATGAAGCAGCACTCGATCCTCGACGTGCTCGCAGCCGTGCCGCTGTGCATTCTCGGCCACTATCTGTGCTATCAGCGCGCAGACGAGCCGAGCACTGCCGCCGTAAGCTAAAAAAATCCGCTCTTGGGAGCGGATTTTTTGATACTTATTTAAGGGTTATTCCCAAAAATGCGGCGCACTTGCCGTCGGCGCGGCGAGCGCCGAGAACAAAGCCCGTGTCGGTGCGCTTTTTGAATATCTTAAGCTCCTCGCCTTCCATGCAGGCGGTTATGTAGCGCGCCTCCATGGTCTTGACAGGCATGGACGCGACCTCGTCGGCTGTGAAGCAGTCGAGGAACGCACGGACATAGGCGACGTTATTCATATGGCGGCCTATATCAATACTTGATGTGCGCACGGTGAAGGTATAGACCTCGTCGTCATCGGTAAACTCATCGCGGAAGCGGCAGAGCTTGCCGCCGCAGGCCTGATAGTCCTGAAATTCAAAGTCATCGGGGAACCCGAACTCTGAAAAGCGTACAAAGCCCGTTTCGCGGTTTAATACAACCCACTCGGTAAGCCCCTCGGCGATCTGCTTATCGCCGACAAAAATATCATAGCCTCGGTAGCCGCGCACGGCATTGGGCTTTGCAGGATTTACCCAAGTCGAAATGGTCAGCATGTCCATTAAATTCGCATCACTGTAAAAATCGATCTTTGAGTGCGTCGCCACCCAGTAGCAATCGCGCTCGGCGAGCGCCGCGGTGCCGTTGCCGATGGCTTCGGCGTGCAGGCTGGCGGCATTCTGGAACAGCATAAACGCAGCAGGCGGCTGCATTTTCGGCTGCTTGCCGCACATATCCGGCGTCAGCGGCTGAGCAAAAGAGAACTTCTTCATTTTTGTCCCTCCATGTAACCATACAAATGTACGATTATATTATACCACTCTCAGCGCAGCATGGAGTGAAGCATTTGTTAACAAAAAATTAAAAAACTCTAAGGATTTCTCCTTAGAGTTTTTTGCATCTATAGGTGTTTACAGCGCGGCGCCGAGTGCCTTGCACTTTGCAAGCGCCTGAGCATCGGGCTCGCCGTTGCAGATGACGCTGTCGTGAACGAGGTTAATGCCGGCTGCGCGGCAGTCGTCCTCCCAGATCTGCATCCAGTCGCCGTCGCCCCAGCCGTAGGAGCCGAAAAGCACGACCTTTTTGCCGGCAAGGTGGCTCTTTACGCCATCGAACATAGGCTCGAATTCCGATTCCTCAAGCGCCTCTGCGCCCATTGCCGGGCAGCCGAAGGCTATCGCGTCAAACTCGTCGGCCTTTGCCGCGGAGAACTCGGACGCGGTGAAAAGCTCCGCGCCGGCCGCTTCGGCGACTGCCTTTGCCATGGCCTCGGTGTTGCCGGTGCCGCTCCAGTATACAACTGCTTTTTTCATGTTTAAATTCGTCCTTTCACTGTATGATCTCATCGAGAGCCTTGCCGCGGCTGCGGAGAGTGCAGCTCTCGAAGCTTTCAAACTTTTTTCTTGCCGCGTCCACGTCGCCGTAGACCTTCCAGCAACCGATGAGCTTGAAGCCGGAGGCTCGGTTTTCGATGAAGCCGCGCACGTCCTCGGGCGGATAGCCGAGGAACAGGCCGACCTCATGGGGAAAATCGGCGTTGTTTCTGAGCCGGCCTATGAGGCAGCTCAGGCAGCTTTCGGCGCGGCTGCATTTGCCGTAGCCGCACTCGCGCAGGATATCCTGCGCCGCGCTGTCGGCAAGATCGCGCCGCAGCGCCTCGGGGCGATAGAGATATAAAAGTACGCGGCTTTGCATAAACCGCATGGGCACGATGCGCAGTCCCCTCGGAACGAGCACGGCGTTGAGCCGCCGCAGCTCGGCCGTGACTTCCTCGCGGCTTTCGTACTCGGCGGAAAACATATTCGCGGTTTTAAGCCCCGCAAGCGTCGGTGCGCACTGCGAGACTACCAATTCGTCGCTCATTTTATCCTCCACACCACAATGCCGGGGCTTTGTGATGTCTCGTCAAAATTCTACACTATATCCTATCGTTTTACTGTGTATTTATTATGCCATAAAAAACGGAGCCTTATCCGCTCCAAAAGGAATGAACAGGGCTCCAAACAGACATATTTGATTTTGCTCTTTTCTGCCCCAATTTTAACGCCGCATGAGCGGAAAAGCACGTCACCCGTGGCGATGGATTTTGCGTTCAGGCAAGGCAAACCCCGACGGGAATACTTTTTGTATTTCCATGGGGTTTAACGATGCCTGAGCGGAAAAGACGCGTCACGGCAGCAGGTTGCGCATGCTGCGAAGCCCTATACCCAATGTTGAGATGTTGTGCAGAAGGGCAGAGGTCGAGGGCGGAAGAACGCCGGCGACGCCGAGGACGATGAGTCCGGTGTTGAAGGAAATGATGAAGCGATAGTTTGCGTGAATGCGCTGCATGAGGCCGTCGGAAATGCGCTTGAGGGTGACGAGACTCTCAAGATCGTCCGAGCAGATGGTGACGTCGGCGATCTCGCGCGCGATGGCCGCGCCGTCGGACATTGCAATGCCTGCGTCGGCCTCGCTGAGCGCCGGCGAATCGTTCACGCCGTCGCCGATCATGATGACCTTGCGCCCCTTTTCGTGCTCGGCGCGGATGAACGCGGCCTTGTCCTCGGGCAGCACCTCGGCGTAGTATTCGTCAACGCCGGCATATTTTGCAACGGCAGCTGCGGTGCGCTCGCTGTCGCCGGTCATCATGACAAGCTTATCAAGCCCCAGCGCACGCAGGGAATCCATAACGCCACGCACCTCGCTGCGCAGGGGATCGGCGATGCAGATGACCGCCGCCAAAACGCCGCTTATCGCAAGGTAAAGGTGCGAATGCTGCGTGGGGAGCGAGGCGAACTTATCCTGCTCATCATCCGGCACAGTGCAGCCCTCGTCCTCGAAAACGAAGTGGTGGCTGCCGAGGACGACCTTTTGGCCGTCAACGGTGCTGTGGATGCCGTGGGCAACGACGTATTCGACCTTGGAGTGGCGCTCGTCGTGGTTCAGGCCGCGGCGGATCGCTTCGTTTACGACGGCGTTTGCTATCGAGTGCGGATAGTGCTCCTCAAGGCAGGCGGCGAGGCAGAGCATCTCGTCCTGCTCGTGTCCGCCGAAGGTTATGATATCGGCGACCTCGGGGCTTGCGTGGGTGAGCGTGCCGGTTTTGTCGAAAACGACGGTGTCGGCCTTGGCGATGGCCTCAAGGAACTTGCCGCCCTTGACGGAGATGCCGTTTGCACCGCTCTCGCGCATGGCGGAAAGCACCGCTATCGGCATGGAAAGCTTCAGCGCGCAGGAGAAATCGACCATGAGTATGGCAAGCGCCTTGGTCGGATTGCGCGTTATCAGCCAGGTCAGCGCCGTTGCGCCGAGGCTGTACGGCACGAGCCTGTCGGCAAGGTGGTACGCCTGCGACTCGGTGTCGCTCTTGAGCTTTTCCGAGTCCTCGATCATGTGAACGATCCTGTCATAGCGGCCGCTGCCAAGGCTTTTTTCGACCCTTACGACGCACTCGCCCTCTTCGACGACCGTTCCGCCGTAGACATAGCTGCCGACCTCCTTGCGAACGGGCATGCTCTCGCCGGTCATGGACGACTGGTTTACCGCAGCAGAGCCGGAAACGAGCTTGCCGTCAAGCGGTATCATGCTGCCCATGCGCACGATGATATCGTCGCCGACATTGACATCTGAGATGTTTTTAAGCTCCTCGGTATCGCCGGACTTGACCCACACCTTGTCAACATTCAGGCTCATGGTGCGCGCAAGATCGTCAACGGACTTTTTGTGCGTCCACTCCTCGAGGATATCGCCTATCTTGAGCATGAACATTATTGACGACGCGGTGTCGGTATCGCCGCGCAGGACGGAAACGGTTATGGCCGTTGCGTCCAGAACGGCAACGTCGAGCCGCTTATGCCACAGCGATTTTACGCCGCGGGCGAAATACTGCGAGCACTTTACGACGCAGATAGCCGCGCGCCACGGCACAGGCAGGAATGCCTGTTTAAGTACCCTGCGCAGCACGACGCCGGCGAGCTTATCCTGATATTCGCGGTTTAGCTCGCGGCCGGTGGGCTTGGGTTCGGTTATGCCGCAGGTTTCAAACGAAAAGCCTGCAAGCGCCGAAACAACGGCTGTGCGGTCGGAGTATTCAACGACAACGTCGCAGTTGCGGTCGAACACCTTGACGCTTTTGACTCCGGCGACAGCGCCGAGATATTCCTCAACGATGTCGGCCTGCTTTAGGCTCATGCGCGGCATGGAAAGACGCACGCGCATTCTGCCGTCAATTTCGCTGAGAATTCTGCATTTCATTACTCTGCCTCGGTTGTCTCGATGACGGCCGCTGCCTCTTCCTCGGCGCGGCGCTCGTTGATGTTCTTTGCTCCGGCGTAGATATCCTCGCAGTCGCAGCGGATATCGTCAGCGGTCTGCATTACGCAGTCCTTTGCGCGAAGAACGGCGGCGGTGACGTGGGTGTAAAGCGTTTTTGCGTCGCGGCTTCTGAGGATCTTGATGCCGGCGGTGCCGAACAGCACGCCGTAGCCGAACATTTTTGCGGTGTCTTCAATGTGGAACTTCATGATTTTTTGTCTCCTTTTATCTTTTTATCTATTTGCAGCTCACCCGGCGTTGCGGTACTCGGTCGGGCTCATGCCGACGGTATCGCGGAACGCCTTGGCAAACTTGCTGCCGTTATCATAGCCGTAACGCCCGGCTATCTCCATGATGCTCATTTCCGAGCGCCGGAGATCGGCCGCGGCGCACTGCATTTTCTGTGCGCGGATGTAAGAATAAACGGACTCGCCGTAAACCGCGCGGAAGCAGGACTTCAGCGCCGACTGCGATATATGGAAGCTGTTTGACAGCTCCTCGAGCGTTATGCGCCTGTCCATATTCGCGGAAAGATACGCGCCGATGCGCTTTGCAAGCTCGACCTGCGTGTTTGATATCCTGCGCTCGGCAAGGGCGGAGCTGTCCAACTCCATTGCGCTCAAAAACAGCAGAAGCTCAAGGATCTTGACCTTGAAATAGCCCTTGCGTATGCTCTCGGGCACACTGTAAAGCTCGGAGAAGATGTGCTCAATGGCCTGCGACGAGCGCGCGACAAAGCACTGCCCCTGCGGGCAGAATTTTTCGCGCAGCGCATCCGGCTGAACGTTGACGTCGGCCAGAAAGCAGGACAGGCAGCGCGGCGCGTCCTTACCGTTTATGCGGATCGTCACGCCCTCGTAGCTCCCGGTCGGGAAGCTTGAATGGGATATCGCCCCGTCGGATAGGCTTATTGACAGGTCGCCCGGCGCGAGGTAGAAAAAGTCCGCACCGATCCTGCACTCCATGCGCCCCGAGCGACAGTGGTGGATCTCAAGCAGCGTCTTATCCTCCTCGGGTCGGAAATCGTGCTCATAAAGGCTTATATCGTTGTAAATAAGCTCGATGCCGGGAAAAACGTTGTAGCTTGTTACGCTGTAGCTGCCATCGGCGCCGGAATATGCTTCAGTTTTGCTTTGCATCGTGGAAATCCGCTTTCATAAGAGTGTAAACACCAAGATCGTTTATTGCCTTGCGCAGGGTGTCCTCATCGACGGGGGCTTTCATGAGAACATCCACCCGGCCTGCGCCGGAGTTTGCCTTTGCCCACACGCCGTCGATCGCATTGAAGGCGTTTTCAACGCGCGTTTCGCAGGCCGCGCACATCATGCCGTCAACGGTGAGGGTCGCCGCGTAAGGATAGTGCGCCTTGTTTTTATCCGCGACCTTTACCTTTTTGGCCGTGTCTCCGCCCGCTCCGCAGCAGCCGGCGGCGAGCTTTTTTGCGTAGCTTTTAATCACAAGCACGGCAAAAGCTATGAGAATAATACCGAAAATAACGTATTGCATAAATATCACTCCATATTCTTCAGTGCCTGCGCCAAGGGGATCTTTCCAAGGCGTTTTGTTTGTATAAGATGAACGATGAAATATGCCGCCGCGCCGAGGCCGAGCATCGCCGGCCATATCCACGGCGCGATATAGAACGAGACCCAGCCGCTCATTTCATGCATGTAGTAGTAAAACAGCCACTTCATGATGAGCGCCGAGATCGGGATCGTCACGATGAGCGACACGCCGACGGCGATGGCCGTTGCCGAGTTATAAAGCGAGCTTATCTCGCGCGGCGTGTAGCCGAGGATCTTGAGCATGGATATGCTCTGCGCATTTTTCTCGATTATCATTTTTGAGAGCAGATACACCAAAAGCATATACAGCGCAAGCGAAAATCCGCACATGAGTGGGAACATGAAGCCCATCGAATCGTTCAGCTGATCGGCAATAACGGTGAGATCGTGCTCGGTTATAACTGTGGACACGGCCTCGGGGTCGAGATCGGTGAGCCTTTCGTTTGAAAAATAGCCGTTAAAAAAGCGCATATCGAGGTCAAAGTTCTCGTTAAAGCTCGTCTTATCCATGAAAACGGCAAGCCCGGCGGCGTAGTCGGCGGTGCCGAACACGTTGAAGGTGTACTCCCTTTCGCCGTATTTTTCGTGCAGCGTTATCTTATCGCCGGCGGAGAGACCGTACTTTTCCAAAAAGCCCTCGGATACGAGGATATTATCCCTGTGCGCCGGGAGATAAGAAAAATCGGCATATTTTGAGTCTGCCTTTATGCCGTAAACGCTGATCTCCTCATCGTCGTATTCAAGCGAGGCAAGGCAGAACGGCTCGGCGCTTTCGTTTTCCGTAAGCGTCGGCGTCTTGAGGATGTACTGATAGTCGGCAAGCTTTGTTTCGAGCACCTCTGTCTTGAAATTATCCAGCACCGGCGGCATGATAAGGCCGAACAGCAGCAGGATGTTTGCAAACAGGATGCCGATAAACAGCGTTATGTAGGCGCTGCGGTTCTGCAAAATCACGCGCATGCGGAAGCGCTCGGTTATGCCGCCGGCCTTGAGGCGCGGAACGAACTGCTTTTTTCGCACGCGCAGATCATGGCGCAGAAAGCTCTGCACCGGCAGGCGCATAACGCGCCAAAGCACGAGATAAACCGTCAGTGCGATGAGGACGCAGGGAACGAGCGTTGTTTTCACAAACGCCTCGGCGTTCCAGACGGTGACGTAGGTCGGAAGCGAGTAGCTGTGGTAGTACATGCCGGCGCACACATTTTTGAACACCGTGTAGCCGAGCACGTTGCCGATCACGGCGGCTATGAGCGTGACGATAATGGGCATCGTCATGTAATGGCGGATAAGCTCGCCCCTTGTGTAGCCCGAGGCAAGCAGCGTTCCGACCGTGCCGGACTCCTGCTCGATCGTCGAGCGCGTGGTTATCGCAAACACAAAGCCGAGAATGACGATCACGACATACAGAAGAGTCGTCATCATTGCCTTATCGCCGCCCATATCCTCGCCGGTGAATCTTATAGCCTGGTTTTCGCTTCTCTCGACGATATCGCTTATGCCGCAGTCGGCGGCGAGAATTTCGCCAAGCTCGTCGGACTTATCGCGGCACTGCTCATCGCTGAGACTTTTGTCGTTATTGAGCCATGCGTAGCACAGGTGAATGTTTTCGTCAATTTCATCGAAGGTCTCGGGCGTCACGACGGCGACGCAGAATTTGTTCGCGTCGAGCATCATGTCGGTGTTGTTTTTAAACAGCGCCGAATAGTCCGACAGCGCGACGGCGCCCGTTATTTTAAGCCCGGCAAGCTCATCGCCGATCGTAAGGCCGTTATTTTCAAGATACAGCCTGTCGGCGGCTATCTCGCCCTCACTCTCCGGCAGGCGGCCTTCGAGCACATCGGCCCTGTTTACCTCGCTGCGGTTTTTGAAAATGCGCACGGTGTTTTCGTTATTGAGCGTTGCTTCCTTGTAAAAAAGCTCATACACCGAAACCCCGGCAGCTTCAAGCTTTGCTTTCGTCTCGTCCGGCAGCTTATCCTCAAGGATGAAGTGGCCGCTTTCGATATTGTATTTTTCAAAGCTTTCGTCATATGCCCTGACCATGCTGCCGTCGGCGACGAGAAAGCCCGAGATAAAGCCCGTTGTGAGCATCAAAAACAGAAACAGGGCGATGTATTTGCCGATATCCTGCCGCAGCTCGCGCAGCAGACGGCGGCTTAGTGGATTTTTCACGGCCGCGCCCCCTTACCAGTCCAGCTGCATTGCACTGAGCTTCTCGGTGTTTTCCTCATCCGAGCGAATAGCGCCGTCGCGCAGGCGGATAACGCGGTCGGCCATGCGCTTTATGGCGTCGTTATGCGTGACAAGGATAACGGTGTTTCCGTATTTTTTGTTCACGCGCTCAATGAGATCGAGTATCTCCTTGGAGGTTTTGTAGTCAAGCGCGCCCGTCGGCTCGTCGCACAGCAGGATGTCGGGGTTTTTGATTATCGCCCTGCCGATGGCCGTTCGCTGCTGCTGGCCGCCTGAAAGCTGCGAGGGCACCTTGTCACGATGCTCCCACAGGCCGAGCGTTTTGAGGATATCCTCCGTCGGCAGGGGCTTATCGGCAAGATACGCGCCGACCTCGATGTTTTCCTTGACCGTCAGGTTCGTGATGAGGTTATACGACTGGAAAACATAGCCCAGGTGCTTGCGGCGATACAGCGAAAGCTCCCTTTGGCTCATCGCGGCGATCTTCTGTCCGCCGATGCCGATGCTGCCCGAGTCGGCAGTTTCGATGCCGCCGATTATATTCAGAAGCGTCGATTTGCCGGAGCCGGACGGCCCCAGCAAGACGCATATGTGTCCTTTTTCAATGCCGCAGCTTATGCCGCGGAGAACCTTGCAGCGGCTGTCTCCGCTGCCGAAGGATTTGTGAAGATCACGGATTTCAAGATACATTAAGTGTCCCTTCCGCGCCGCATCGGGCGCACAGCTCCTCGAGCACCTGCTCGTCAAGCTCCGCCACAAGGGCGCACGCTGCATTCTTTATGTCTGCCGCAGGCGGCAGGGTGCGCGCGAGCGTCGCGGCGACTGCGCTGTAATAGCGCCGGCACTGCTGCGTAAGCTCAACTCCGTAGCCTGTCAGGTGCGCTATGCCAAGCTCATCCTTCGTCAGGATCTCGGCGTCTTTTAAATTGTTGAGCATCGTGTGCGCGCTCGGTTTTTTGATGTTGAGATATCGCGCAACGTCGGTCGTCCTTATTCCGCCGGCGCCCTTGAGCGCATCGAGGGCGAGAAGATATCGAACCACCGAGGCGGAAACCGCAAGCTTGGGGTTAGTCATTGCTTACTCCTGTTTGTAAAACCGGGAGGTGCAGAAGGGAATTACTGCACCTCCCGTCAGAATTTTAGGTGTTCTGATGTTTCAGGTTCTTTACATCCCTGAGGGCGCTGCCGCCGCAGGCGGAGCCGCCGTGGCATTTTCCGGCCATGGCACAGGCTCCGCAGCCGCCGCATTTTGCGCCGCAGGAGGATATGCCTGCTTTCTTATCCCTGACGATCGACCGGATTATGAGCGCCACGATGACGATAAGTCCGGCGGTTATCAGTATCGTTCCGATATTGGCCGTTAACCATTCCAGCATTGCTTATTCCTCCTTTGAAAATTATTCGTTAAGTTATGTTGCTGTTGCTTATTTTGCGCCTACGGCTTCCTTGGTGTTGAGGGTCTCAGCTTCCTTGTAGGGACGGAAGAGCATGTAGATCATAAGTGCCAGGATCGCGACTGCGAAGATCAGGCCGATGACGTTGGTCTTGCCGACGAAAACGCTGCCGAACTGATTGATCATCAGGGCGATGCAGTAAGCAAAGCCGCACTGATAGCCGATGGCAAACCAGGTCCAGCCACGGTTGTTCATCTCGCGCTTGATAGCGCCGATCGCTGCAAAGCAGGGAGCGCACAGGAGGTTGAACACCAGGAAGGAGTATGCGGTTATGCCGGTGAAGGCTGCTGCGATGTTCTGGTAAACGGTGCCGTCGCCGCCGCCGTAGAGGATGCCGAGAGTGCCGACGATGTTCTCCTTTGCGACAAGGCCGGTGATGGATGCGACGGTTGCCTGCCAGTTGCCCCAGCCGAGCGGGCTGAAGATCCAGGCGATCGCGTTGCCGATCTTAGCAAGGATGGAGGAGTCGATCTGATCCTCGGTGAGCATCTGGAACGTGCCGTCAACCCAGCCGAAGTAGGTGGTGAACCATACGAAGATGGTAGAGAGCAGGATGATGGTGCCTGCCTTCTTGATGAAGGACCAGCCGCGCTCCCACATGGAGCGGAGAACGTTGCCGAGGGTGGGCATGTGGTATGCCGGAAGCTCCATAACGAAGGGAGCGGGGTCGCCTGCAAAGCGTCTGGTCTTCTTGAGCATGATGCCCGAGCAGATGATAGCCGCCATGCCGATGAAGTATGCGGAGGTGGATACCCATGCGCTGCCGCCGAACAGTGCGCCGGCGATCATTGCAATGAACGGAACCTTTGCGCCGCAGGGGATGAAGGTCGTGGTCATGATCGTCATGCGGCGGTCACGCTCGTTTTCGATGGTACGGGAAGCCATGACACCCGGAACGCCGCAGCCGACGCCGATGAGCATGGGGATGAAGCTCTTGCCGGAGAGGCCGAACTTGCGGAACACACGGTCAAGAACGAAGGCGATACGCGCCATGTAGCCGCAGGCCTCGAGGAAGGCGAGCATGAGGAACAGGACGAGCATCTGGGGAACGAAGCCGAGGACCGCGCCGACACCGGCTACGATACCGTCGTTGATAAGGCCGCTGAGCCAGGGGGCTGCGTTTGCAGCGTCAAGGCCGTTGCCGACGAGAACGGGGATGCCCGGTACCCATACGCCGTAATCAGCAGGATCGGGAGCGTCAAAGCCGTTTTCCTCGAGGTAGGCAACTGCATCAACATAGGTCATCTGGACAACGTCGTCCATCTTGTCAGCGCCTTCGGGAAGTGCGTCATAATAAGCAGTCATGGTGTTGATCGCGAGGGTCTCTTCATCCTCGACGTCAACGGTTGCGGTCTTGTCGGTGGTCTGGAAAGCCTTCATATCGGCAAGCAGTGCGTCTGCGTCGAAGTCGTCTGCTTCAACGTCAACATCCTCGCCGAGGAACGCGCTGACTGCCTGTATAGCTGCGGTGTATTCGTCGTTTGCGTCGTTATAGTCGGCAGAGCCGATGCCCAGCAGGTGCCAGCCGTCGCCGAACACGCCGTCGTTTGCCCAGTCGGTTGCAGGTGCGCCGACGGCAACCATTGCGACCCAGTAGACAAGGAACATGACTACCGCGAAGATCGGCAGGCCCAGCCAACGGTTGGTGACGATCTTATCTATCTTGTCGGAAGCGGTGAGCTTGCCGGCGTTTTTCTTCTTGTAGCACGCCTTGATGATGGATGCTATGTAGAGGTATCTCTCGTTGGTGATGATGCTCTCGGCATCGTCGTCAAGCTCATCCTCGGCGGCCTTGATGTCCGCGTCGATGTGCTGCATGATCTCGGGCTTGATGGCGAGCTTTGCAAGCACCTTGTCATCGTGCTCGAAGATCTTTATCGCGTACCAGCGCTGCTGCTCCTCGGGCAGCTCGTGCAGGACTGCCTCCTCGATGTGAGCGATTGCGTGCTCGACAACGCCGGAGAACGAGTGCATGGGGATGGTCTTGCCGTTTTTCGCGGCATCGACCGCAGCCGCAGCGGCCTCGGAAACGCCGTCGCCCTTGAGCGCGGAGATCTCCATGACCTTGCAGCCGAGCTGACGGGACAGCTCCTTGATGTTTATAACGTCGCCGTTCTTGCGCACGATATCCATCATGTTGACCGCAACGACAACGGGGATGCCAAGCTCGGTGAGCTGAGTGGTCAGATAAAGGTTACGCTCGAGGTTGGTGCCGTCGATGATGTTGAGTATCGCATCGGGGCGCTCGCCGAGCAGGAAGTTACGCGCGACAACCTCCTCAAGGGTGTACGGGGAAAGCGAATAGATGCCCGGAAGGTCAACGACCGTTACGCCGTCAAACTTCTTGAGCTTGCCTTCTTTTTTCTCAACGGTGACGCCGGGCCAGTTGCCGACGAACTGGTTCGAGCCGGTCAGCGCGTTGAACAGTGTGGTCTTACCACAGTTCGGGTTGCCAGCAAGGGCAATTTTGATGTTCTTTTCCATTATTCCACCTCGATCTTTTCTGCATCTGCCTTGCGCAGAGAAAGCTCATAGCCGCGGACGGTGAGCTCAATGGGATCGCCCAGGGGAGCGACCTTGCGGACATAGACCTCGGCGCCTTTGGTAATTCCCATATCCATGATGCGGCGCTTTATCGCACCCTCGCCATGGAGCTTCTTGACGGTCACGGTCTCGCCGATCTTAACGTCTCTCAGAGTCTTCATGTTTCTGCTCCTCACACATATATTTTCTGAGCCATTTCCGCGCTTATTGCGATCCTGGCTTCTTTTACCTTGACGATGACATTCTCGCCAACGGCAGTTAAGACTTTTACATCGCCCCCGACAACAAAGCCGAGGTTTTCGAGGTGCTTCTTCACCTCAGGCTTGCCGGCGATACGCTGGATGGTGTTATCCTCGCCGACTGCCGCTAATGTTAAAGGCATCATTCTATATCCTTTCTCCTTTTTGATTAGCGCCTGCTAACCATGGGGCCAAACTAAAGTTAGCTCTCGCTAACTGCCATGAATAATAGCACTTATTTTGCCATTGTCAAGCCCCTGTCACAAGGTTTGGTGACTTGCACAATTAGTTAGCGTTTGCTAACCGTCAAAATTGTGCATAATATCCCACTCGTCTTGTAGGGATTAAGGATTTCCTTGAATTTATTTAAGTGTTGTGCTATAGTTTATATTGTATTATTATAAGCATTGGAGAAGATCAAATGAATTTGCAGGAATCGGGCGAAATGTATCTTGAAACGATCTACGTTTTGTCCCAAAAATATAAGGATGTGCGCGCGATAGACGTCGGCGAGTACATGGGTTATTCCAAGCCGAGCGTCAGCCGCGCGGTCGGGCTGCTCAAAAGCGGCGGCTATCTCGTTTCCGACGAGCTGGGGCATCTGAGCCTCACAGAGGCCGGCGTCGAGGTCGCCGCGAAGATATACGAGCGCCACACGCTGCTGACCCGATATCTCGAGCTGCTCGGCGTCAGCGCCGAGACCGCGGCCGAGGATGCGTGCAAGATGGAACACATTATAAGCGACGAGTCGTTCCACGCAATAAAGGAGCATGTCTCGGCAATGGAAAAAATGCGCCCGGCGGAGTAACTTCGCCCGTTTGGAGCAGGAGAGAGCCGTTTTGGAGCTGAAATCCTATCGCGGAAGTAGTAAATTAAAATCACAAAAAGCCTCCATCAATATGTGATAAGCCCCCGGCGGCGGTTCAGGACGCCGTCGGGAAAAAATCAACACAGTGCGAGCTTTTGTTCACATCTACACCTCTCTTCTTTAATTATGGAAAAAACACGAACGACTATGGTCGTTCGTGTTTTTTTAGTGGCGCATTGGGGCACCTACGGATACGGTTATTGCGGTAGCCCGGTGTCGAGGGTGCGTGCAAAACCATGGCTGCCTCGCACAACGTGAATGCGGCAAAGGCTTTTGTTGCCCGGTTCGAGGGCGCGGAGAAAACTGTGGCTGCCTCGCGCAACGTAAGTGCGTTGCTGAATTTTAGGACGCACCGCCCTTTGCCTTCCCCTGCGGAGCTTGAGGGGAAGGTGTCACCTTTGGTGACGGATGAGGTGTCATTAAATCTGCGGTGCTAACCGCCACATTATTGAACCGGGCGAGCAATGCTCGCCCCTACAACTATGGATTTTAGTTCCGGCAAAGCCGGTACAAACGGAACGGATAAATCCGTTCCCTACAGCTATAGAATTGAGTTCCGGCAAAATCGATACATTATAGAAACAATGCAGCGCCTACGGCGCGGATATAATAACACCTCATCTGCCGCAAGCGGCATCTTCCCCTCAAGCTCCGCAAGGGGAAGACAATGGGGTGCGGTGCAAAATTCAGCGGCGCACTACCGGGTTGCGTAGCAGATACGGTTTCCTCAATTATTCCGAACCGGGCAACAAAATCCTTTGCCGCATTCACGTTGCGCGAAACACTACGGTTTCCACCATTGTTTCGAACCGGGCTACCACAAAACGCAGCAACGCTCTAATGTGGCGCGTGGCAGATACGGTTTCCTCCGTTGTTCCGAACCGAGCTACCAGAGATATATGTATCGGTAGGTGCGCAAAATCGCCTCTAAAAATCCGCCACTAAAAAGGTGGAGGGGTAGTAGTGGGCGAGGATATCGCGATAGTCGGAGCCGGAGCGCGCCATGGCGTTCGCGCCGTACTGGCTCATGCCGACGCCGTGGCCGTAGCCGTGGACGGTGAATGTGAAGCTGCCGTCGGCGTGGGTAAGCTCAAAATCGGTCGAGCGCAGCTTGAACAGCGAGCGCAGCTCGCTGCCGGTGAACGAAACGCCGCCGATAACGATGCTCGCGACCCGGCCGGACGCCGTGCGAGTAGTCTCGCCGAGCCAGGAGCCGGCATCGCCGGTCATGTCCGCCTCGGGCTTGAGATAGAGTATCGTGTCGCGAAAATCGAGGTCGGAGTTCACAACGGTGCTTTGGAAATTCGGCACGGAGTCGCCGGTTTCGGGCGAGGAAACGCTTTTGAGATACGGCACATCCGACCAGATCGCCCCGGCATCCTCGGTCGCGCCGTCGGAGGAGGAGTGAAACGCCGCGAGCGCCGGCTTTCCGTCATAGCTGAGGTATTCGCCGTCGGTCGCCTTGACCGCGGCGCTTATTTTTTCGCTGTACTGCGCGTACTTGTCCCCCCAGCTCGACTTGAGCTGCTCGGGGCTTAGATACGCCTGGCAGCAGGCTGAATCGGTGCAGATGTCCGCACCCTCGTGCTTTGGCGAGGCCAGCGCGCGCTGGAGATAGCTGCGTGCCGCGACCGACTGCGCCTTGAGCGCCTCCGGCTCGAACGACACGGGCATCTCGGCGGCGACAACGCCCGTGAGATAGTCGAAAACGCCGATCTCGACGACGGTATCGCCCGAAAGCAGGCGTATGCTCCGGCTCTCGTCGGGCTTGAGCTTCTCGGCGGCCTTGTCCGGCGCGGAGTCCGGCTGCGGCGCTGCATCCCGAACGGGAAAAAGCCGCGGCAGAGCCATGACGATAAGCGTCATGAAAAGCGCGGCACAGACTATTCTTTTCATCCGGCATCACCCTTTCATCTTGACTGTTTGAGAAAATGAGTATAAAATCAATATTGATACAAATTTATTCTAACAGGATTGATACTATGCTTAAAAACAACAAAAAGGCCGGCGACGCACTTATAATGCTGTGCTACACATGTGCGTTCGGCGCGTTCGGCGCGTTCTTCCGATGGCTGCAAATGCAGGTCGCGCGCGATACGGAAACGGGCTTGATAAACCCGAGCATTCTCAACATTCTGCTGCCGCTTCTGATCGTCGCTGCCGCCGTTGTGCTGTGGCTGCGGTCAAAGAAGCTCACCGATGACGAGACCGTGTTCCCGACCGGGATGAGCGAGGCTCTGCGCGGCCTTTCCCTACTATATATAATATTCGCGTGGATCATCGCGGCGCTCGCCGTGCTCGGCGGCATCCTGACCATTGCCGAGACCTCGCTTGACAATCTGCGCTCGATGTATGTCATCATCGCCGCCCTCGCGATGCTCAGCGGCCTGAGCTTTCCGCTCATATGCAGCGCCTCGCGCAGCCACTATTCGCCGAGCCTCGTGAGCGTTTTCATGGCGCTGCCCATCCTGATGTACTGCGTGTGGCTCATCGCAAGCTACCGCGCAAACGCAAACAACCCCAACGTCTGGATGTTCGCGATCGAGATCATCGCCGTATGCTGCGCCATCCTCGCGCTGTTTTACGTCGCAGGCTACGCCTTCGGCAGGCCCGATCCGAAAAAGGCCTGCTACATGAGCCTTCTGGGCGCGTTCATGTGCATAACAACGCTGGCCGACAGCCGCTATATGGGCCTTGAGCTTATCATCCTCGCAACGGCCGGCATGCTGCTGATGTACAGCTGGCTCATCATCAAAAACCGCTGCGCAAAGGACGAGCTTCCGCCCGAGCCGGAAAAGGCCGCGCAGCCCGAGCCAGAGGAGCCGGACGCGGCAGATGAGGCCGAGGACACCGTCATTGAGCCCACGCCTGATGAGGTCTCGCCCGAGCCGACCATCGAAGCGCCGACGCGCGGAACCAAGTCGCCGTCTGCCGACAACGAGGTTGAAAAGATACTGAACGAATATAAAAAGTGATCATTAAAGCAGGTATTAATTTTTTTAATACCTGCTTTAATGATTTGATTGGGCTTGTGGGTAAATTTCATGTGAAATACTATGCGATTTAATTGACAAAAAGGCGTGTTTTTGTATAATTATTTTTGGCAAAATAGAAGTATAATCGGAGGATGACCCTATGAGAGGAATGGAGACCGGCAAAACACGAATAAGGCACGAGGTTTTCACGGAAATCGCGCGCATGGCATACGAGGGCGGAGACTACGCGCAGAAGCTTGAAGAGCTGCCGTACAAGATCTGTCCGGGCGACCCAGACGAGATAGGCCCGTTCAGGAACAATCTGCTTATCGAGCGTGCAGTTGTCGGCGAAAGGCTGCGCCTTGCAATGGGTCTGCCGATGCGCAAGCTCGGCGTGCACAACAATATTTCCGACAGCGTCGAGGAGACCGTCATTGCCGAGAAGTATTACGAGCCTCCGCTGATAAACGTCATCAAATTCGCGTGCAACCGCTGCCCGGATAACATCATCAAGGTCACAAACGGCTGCCAGGGCTGCATCGAGCACCCCTGCATCGAGATCTGCCCCAAAAAGGCCATCAGCAAGGTCAACGGTCACGCGCATATCGATGCCGAAAAGTGCGTCCGCTGCGGCAGATGCATGGACGCGTGCTCATTCTCGGCGATCATCCGCCAGGAGCGCCCCTGCAAGAAGGCCTGCGGCATTGCGGCCATCGGCAAGGACGAGCTTGGCCGCGCGGCGATAGATTATAAAAAATGCACCTCCTGCGGACAGTGCCTTGTCAACTGCCCCTTCGGTGCAATAAGCGATAAAAGCCAGATATTCCAGACCGTTATGGCGATAAAAAGCGGCGTGCCCGTCTATGTCGTGCTCGCGCCGGCCTTCGTCGGCCAGTTCGGCCCCGACGCAACGCCCGAGAAGATGACCGCATCCTTCAAGCGCCTTGGCTTCACCGACGTTTACGAGGCCGCCATCGGCGCGGATCTGTGCGTCATCGAAGAGGCCGCGGACTTCCTTGAGGAGGTTCCGGCCAAGCACCGCTTCATGGTCACCTCCTGCTGCCCCTCGTGGAGCGACATGGTCAAGAAAATGTTCCCCGACATGGCCGAGAACATATCCGTCGCGATGACGCCCATGGTGCTCACCGCGCGCTTTGTAAAGAAAACTCACCCAGGCTGCAAGGTCGTTTTTGTCGGCCCCTGCGACGCGAAAAAGCTCGAGGCCAGCCGCCGCACCGTGCGCAGCGACGTTGACTTCGTCCTAACCTTTGAGGAGGTGCTTGGCATGTTCGCCGCCAAGGGCGTGGATAAGGAGTGCATCCCGGCCGAGGAGGCGCAGACGCTTTCCCAGGCAGGCTCGGACGCGCGCAAGTTCGCCGTTTCCGGCGGCGTTGCACAGGCGGTCGTCAACGCTATCAAGTCCAGCGACCCTACGCGCGAGGTCAAGATCGCAAAGGCCACCGGCCTGCACGAGTGCCGCAAGCTGCTGATGATGGCGCGCGACGGCAAGTACGACGGCTACCTGCTCGAGGGTATGGCGTGCCCCGGCGGCTGCGTCGCCGGCGCCGGTACGCTCCAGCCGATCGACAAGTCCACACGCGCGGTCGCAAAGTTTGCCGACTGTGCCGAGTACAGCTGCGCCTACGATACGCAGTATAAGGACTTCCTCCCCCTCATCGAAGAAAAGACTATTTAGAGGCGAATTGACGCACCTACCGATACGGTGATTTCCGGTGTCCCGGTATCGAAGTTGCGGAGGAAACCGTTTTTGCTTCGCGTAACGTTAGTACGTTGCTGAGTTTTGCTGTAGCCCGGCAGCGCAGACTGTGTCTGCGAAGTAATAAGTAAAAGGTAAAAGTGAAAAAGTGCGGTATTCGCCCAAAGGGCGAATGAATTTAAATCCGTGCCGTAGGCACACCACACCTATTAACTATCAGCTGTCAGCTCTCCGCTGCGGCCAACGGCCGCTCGTAGGGAACGGATTTATCCATTCCGCTTGCTACGGTTTTTGTCGGAACCTTCCGGTCGGGATGATGCAATAAATGTATCGGTACACTGTAAATGCGCCTCTGAAAAAT
>UMKG01006908.1_pt1 | contig 25464 bp, 25 predicted proteins | sample 1966261 | NCBI WGS metagenome assembly UMKG01 (sample SAMEA4836169, study PRJEB28245) | human gut metagenome | biome: gut microbiome; material: fecal sample | place: Denmark | collected 2008 | reverse complement strand
TGCCTATAACTATATAGTTTTGTAAAATTAAGGGATTTATAAAACTTGTCCAGCTATTGAAATCTTTATGTTGGAAACTTTGATCCACTACATATAGTTTCTTAAGGGCTGCCTGTACATTAGAATTAAAAAATTCTATATTATTTCCTAATCCTCTATTTCGTAAGATACTATTTATATTAACACTCTCTAAATATTGACTTGAATTCCATCCAAATTCTTCATACCAAATGTTCTTAAAATCACTATTGATTGTTAATTCAATGGCACGCTTTATATATGGTATTGTATTTGAAGGCAGATCATTATAATCCACCCATATGAGCTTATCACATTTTGCCGGTTCTACGTTATTTAGATTTCCATTCCACTTTTCAACATAAGCAAAATAGTCTAATCTTTCATCATCTGATTTCCTATGCATAGAACCGCAAATGTGGAGATGTTCAATTTCTACGTCAACACCGACTTCTTCTTTTATTTCTCTTTTTGCTGCAGAAAGAATGCTTTCCCCGTATTCTACATGTCCTGCCACTACGCTATACCGACCATCCTCGTACCCTGTATTATATCTTCTTAATAGTAATACTTTTTGTTTAAGGATAAAGAAGATATGTATTGCTAGTGGATATTTAGAGTGATTTGCCATCTCTTTACTATTATATAGTAGTACCTTCAGTTAGAGCATTCTTAACTTGCTCAAATAGAAAATTTTCATCGATTGTATTCGCCAACTTAATCTCCATAGCATATTTTTTCAAATGCTTGAATCTTTGGAATATATTAAAATAGTATGAATCATCATTTTCGTCTTCTCGCTTGTAACAATATGTTGTTGGATAATTAAATATTCCTCTAAAGGGTGAAAACCAAACTTTTTCATCAGTCATGTGAACATGAAATCCAGTATCAAATGGCATAATGTAAAAAGTTATGTTAATTTCTGGATGTAACGTTACAAGATGAATAAGTGTCCTAATTGAAGAAAATAGTTCGTTCATATCTTGCGATTGCGATTTCGACTGCTTGGAAACGAATAGAAAAATATCCGGGAAATTGCCAGAAGTATTTTTTCTAATCGTATATTCAAGGCATTTACAAGCTGTTTTAAGATTGACACCTTCATAATAATAACTTTTTTTACACCCTTTAATCAGTGACTCCTTTAAGTCTTTATCAAATTGGCTCTTTTTGTTTTTTTTATTAGTAGCTGGATATGTTTTGATGGGATAAATTCCAATAATTTCTTTAACTACTAATTCCGCTATTTCCTTGGCTTCCTTGTTTTTACTTAGATGACCATACAGTAGAGCGAATACAGCAGAGGCTAAAATCGCGCTAATAAGTTGGAAAACGCATTCCTTTGTGAAAATTTCAAATTGTTTGGAAATTCTACCATATATAAGCATTATTATTCCGGACAGAATAATGATAGTCCAACATACAGAATATTGGTTAGTAGTGATTTTCCGAAACATAATTTATAATGTTTTTATATATGTTACACCTAATTCGTGAGATAAATTTTCATCATCAATAGAATCGCCATAATAACACACACACTCATCCAGTCTGAGATTAAGATTACTTAATCGGCTCTTTACTAATTTTACATCAGATTTTAATGAATGAACACTTGTACGACCTATTACTTCAATATCAATGTTTGGGAATAATTTTTGAATGATCCTATGCGCAGTCTTTTGAAATTTATTTGTAAGAATCACTATTTTATAATCAGTAGAAATATATTTCAATAAATATTCATATACTTGTTTGTTAATATGGATTGTTTCAAAATCATTATTATAGTGGACATAGTCAAAAACAGATTTGAATGAATCGTAGGTTATATGATTCTCAATAATTTCTCGTGTCTTATCAAATATCTCTTCAATATCCCTATGTTTTTCTGATTGTGGGATACTCTTAATCATGGCAAGATTAAAGAAATCTAAGGTCTTATTTACACAACATAGGACACACTCATAGGAATCTATGAGTGTACCATCAAGGTCAAAGATGACGAATTTGCGAGTATCAGACATTAGTGGAATGAGTATTTGATTGTTATTTCTCGTTGTCCTTCGTTGGGATGTTGCGGTTGTCCTACACCAAATGGTTGGGGATGATTAGATGCGTTTCTACTGGCAAACTGGCTTGAATTGAACTCATCTCCACCAGCAATAGGAACAGATGTAAGTGTCACATTAACCGGCAAATTCATCGAATATGTTTTTGATAAAGATATTCGATAAGAAAGTAATCCAGATTGAGGTTCAATGCTTACTGAGAAAGATTTTACATTTCCTACCTTTTTTCCGGAATTTGCATATATGGGCACATCAACTTTATTTAAGGCGCCAATTACTGGACGAATATCCGGTCGTTTCTCAGAGTCTCCCTGCATTGTAGCCTTGACCTCTCCGGGATGATGTGATATTTGAGATTCAACATCTTTAGCGGAAGGAATGGAAATTGAGAAGGAATATTGACCATTTACCAAAAGCGAAAAACCTTGCATAATAAAGGTTCGTAGTACCACTGGGTCGGAGGTTGAAACTATTATGTTGTTTGTGGAATTTTCCACAATATAACTCATTTCAACTTTTGACTTATGTAATGTCTCGTGGGCTGAATACAGCGTTTTTGTTGATGAACATCCACCCATTAAAGGCAATACTATCAATAGTTGTAGTAATCGTAAGTATCTACCCACCAATTGAATGCCTTTGTTGTCCATTTCTTTATGAATCTCCATACTTTCATGCTGCTTTAATGAATTTATATGTTAAATAGAAAAGATGCTGTAAATGCTTGAGAATTTATTCCGTAAACAGAATTTTCGTATCCTTTGCCAAAAGGATACTCATAATCCAATTTTATTGCTCCCCATGAGTTATTAAATCCAACGCCTCCTATTAGCGCAAATACAGGTTTATCATATAGTCCATGGCTTTGGAATATTGGCAAATGAGTCTTCGCACCTAAAATTAAGCAATGCCTTCGTTCTTTCCAAAATCCTATACGAGAACCTAAAGCTATATTTGTAGCAAATTGTTTCAATCTTTCATCCTCATAATCTCTATCACCGGGAGAACAAAATGTTAATGATATACCAGTGCCCACAAATCCAGAAATTGCGTTAGTGCCAATGAAAAATCGACAATCTATGGGTAGAATGAATTTCCAACCGTCTGCGTAACTCGGAGCAGTACTTATGACTGCTTGTGGTTGAAGTTCAAACATAGCTAATGACGAGATTTGTTTATGGAATAAGTAAATCACAGAACAATTTAATTCCGGATCTGATTCTCCACCAGGGAATGCCATGCCCAGACTTCCACCCAATAAAGAAACCTTTGCATCGTTATTTCTATTCCCTGTGAATTGAGCCACAGAAGAAAATGAAATGAAAGCAAGCATTACTAATGAAGTTATAAATCTGGTCATGACTTTTCAGAGATTATATTCTGAACAATAATGTTACGGACATAGATTGTGTGTTGGTATTAAACCATGTTGCGTGTCCACCATCGTTCAATTTGTACTTGTTGCTACCGCCAAGAGGGTATTCGTAATCCAATTTCAGAGTAAAAGAATTTGTGAATCCGAATGATAATGCACCTGTGAGTGACACGCCAACCTTATCGCGAGACAAGTCAACAGAATTATCCCCACTTCCATGTTCTTCGGAAGCGTTGATAATCGGGAGATGAACCTTAGTTCCGATAATAAGGGCATGACGTTTGAAATCTACCCATTTTTGCTTCCCGGGATCATAGGCATCCCCATTCCAAAACCCGACCTTGAAGCCAAGAGCAAGATTTGTACTCAACTGGTTAACCGTCCAATCCCATTTCTCTTCTCCTTCCACTTCTTCATCCCAAGCGACACCCCACCAAGGATCATAATATGTGTGCGTATGTCCCTCTCCTTTTGTAAATCGCCAAACCGTGCTGTATTGGAGACCTGCACCGAGATATGCAGAGATGGTCTGGGTTCCCAAAAACCATCTGAAATCAAGAGGCACAATGAATTTACACTTTGACGCACCATCTTCTTTCAGAGGATTGGTGGATGCCCAAAGCATTGAAAACTGGGTTTCAAAAGCATATCCATCGGTTACTTGATTATGGTATAAGTAACACCAACCTCCATTGCCATCGACAAAGTGAGATTTTCCTGTCATACTTTGCATGGCAGGTGGATTACTTGTGAAGGACATACCGCCAATTAGACCAATAAGGTCATCGGCATACGCCTTATTGCCGAGAAATGCAACCGCAGATATAACGGCAACAGTAATAATCTTGTGATAATGTTTCATTATGATGCAGAATTGGTTTATTGATTTGTTGAGCAAACTTCGTTAAAAGAGAACGCAGTCCATTGTTCTATATCTTTCATCATCATTTTTCGCAAGTTTGTTGCGGCTTTTTCATCATTCGATCGTTCTTTACCTTTTGGGGGATTAAGACCTCTTGTTGGAGCACCCATGCCGGGAGCACCCATACCGGGGCCATTTCCGGGTCCGTCGCCGAATGAATTACCGCCAGATGAAAATAGCCCCATTCTCCATGTATCTGACAGTTTTTTCTCTTTTAATAATTCTTCTGTGGGAAGAATAAAACTATATGATAGTACATGAGATTCCGGATCTAAGGTAATACAAGCCCATTCTTGTTCATAAGACTTGTGTTTACCGTTTATCTCAAACTCGGCTCCATAAGAAGACAAGGCATTGACCAGAGGCGATATGTCAGGCAATTCATCTTCGTTCCTGTTAGACGATACTGAAGGAGGTGCCATATGTAGCATCACATCTTGCACAGCTGAAGCAGCAGGGAAATTGATCGCGTATTTTTCTTTCTTTTTTCCCGTGGGATCAACATATACTGTCAATCCTTGCATCAAGATGCGAAGTTGCAGCTCAGGATGTAGTATTGTAAATTGACCAAACAAATACTCCCCATCAGAGCTTATGCCGAGAGTACATCCTTCATAGATGATTTCTTTTGTTAGACAATTTGGGTTTGCATCCAAGTATGATGTCAAACTCTTTATGTCTGGCACGACTGCCTCTTGTGCATTACACAAAGAAGAAATGCACAGGACTAAACATCCAAAAATGAATTTTAATGTTCTCATATATTATTACTTTTTATACGTGTTGAAGTTGTATGTAAAGGTCAGCATGGCGTGCCTGCCTATTACATTGGCTATGGTCTTTCTGCGGAACAACTCATTTGTTTGCTGTGTGAAGCAATTGTTTTGGTCAAGAATGTCATCACATGAAAGTTTTATTTCAGCAGCATTGTTTTTCAAGAATTTATATGCCATAGCCATATTCCAAATCACAGCATTCATATCATTAGTTCCAAGTCCATAGTAAGCTGTGCGCCCACACTCAGCCACTAATTTAAAATGAGATAGAAACTGCCAATTTAGCTGACCGCCAAATGAAAAAGTCCAATACTTTACGTCAAGCAACGGATGCGTTGCGTTCTTATCATTGAGATATTGTAAATTGAAGTCAACAACGAAGTCGATATCTTTACTGATATTACTGCCTATTGTAAGGCTGCTATTCCAGTTGAACTGATTATTGTAGGACTTGTCTGCTTCCCAATATCCCGGTATATGACTATACCTAAGCAAAGAAGATACATTGATGTTTGACTTTATGATGTGAAATGGAAAACCATAAGCCAACAATGTTGATGCAGACCAATACCCATTTGTATTTACATAAGACAAGAGTTGGCTTCGGCTCTCAGCTGCGCCTAACGCTCCTCCAGCAATAGACCGTTTGTTGGCTATATAATCCTTTATTAATTCAGTATTGACAAAGAACACAAATATGCCGCCGTTATTTTTACCGGGTATGAGCAATCTAATTGTTGCAGAATGGGTATAAGATGGCTTTAGAAAAACATTACCTCTAATCGCAACTGTTGGATTTACATTGTTTATAGCATCTTGCAGTTGCTGTGAAGTTGGAAATATTTGGTCTGTCTTATATTGAAAATGTAATTGATTACTATTTTCTCCCCATTGATGTCTTATGTGTAAGAATGGGAGTATTGCTGGATATTCTGAGGAAGTTTTCGTTATGTCATTAGCAGAAAACAATCTGAATTGATGATATTCTGCGCCTGCTACTAATTGTGTATGACGCCTATCAAACAGAACAGAAATACCGCCCAAAACTCCTCCATAATCAGAGCGAGTCCTGCCACTTAACACAGAATCTACCGACATTGTTAAGTTTAGAGAGTCACTCCTTAGCGTATTCCGTTTTATAGTGCGATATGTAGAACTCCACCCAGCATCGGCTTTTAGTCGAACATATCTACCAAAGGGATGTATATAAGAACCTACGGCGGCAAAACTCTGAGAACGGTTTTGTGACCATGTTGTCTGGCTACTTTCACGATTTATTTGAAGATTATCTAAAGATAACTCTAAATCTTCATCAGTGTTTTCAAAAGAATATTTCAAATTAGCACTTAGAGAGCCTCCGAAACCTAAACGATGTATATACATCAATTCATTACTCGTTGATAGAGCTTCCTGATCCGTATTTTGATTTTGTTCAAGCATAGGTGTAATATCCAATGTGGTATGTCCTTCTTCGGAAATATACATATTGGAATACTCCTTTTGTCGCTGATACAAAAATGAGGGCCTGAACATAAGGTGATTGGATGAATTAATATCCCAATCTATCTTTGTGTTAAATCTATGATTTGTATTATTTGTTCTCACAAACTGAGTTTGGAGATTTGCATTTGCACCTTCGTTGTAATAATCATCCCTTATATCGTAATCAGTTTCGTTAATTGCATTGTTAAACATATAGTGACCTGAGAACGAAACATTATTATTTCGTCCCCATGCATCTGTAAAATTAGTTCCAACTGCCTTAGTCTTTGTTTCACCGGCAGAATATCCTCCTACCATCATGTCAGAAACGTCATTAGAAGTTGCCGGATGAAATGTATTGTCACTACTGCCCTTACTATAGGGCGATTGTTGAGGCGCGGTATTCATTGATGTCCCAGACGTGCTGAGCAAATCTATCATTGAAAAGTTTTGCTCACTTGTATTATTTGCTTGCGCGAATACGGACAGTTGCCTATCTCCGTTAAACCAGTTGAGCATTCCGTATGCCTTATAATAGTTGTCCAAACCATACCCTGCATACGCTTTCCCGAATAAACTTTGTTCCATTCCGCGTTTGGTGACAAGGTTTATTGTCTTTTTTCGTGTGCCGTCATCAAATCCTGTCAATCTTGAATAGTCTGACATTCTATCAAACAATTGAATCTCATTAATCACATCAGCGGGAAGATTTTTTAAAGATAGAGTAATATCACTCTTGAAATACTCCTTGCCGTCAATAAGAATCTCTTTAACGGTTTCTCCGTGGGCTTCAAGTTTACCATCTCTAATTCCTATGCCCGGTAGTTTCTGAGTAATAAGGTCATAGGCGGTAGCATCGGGGTTAACCTTATAAGCACCGGCAAGATATACCGTTGTGTCATTTCGTTGAACTACCCTTGCTGCATTAGCACTTACAACCACCTCGTTTAGAGTATTATCTTTAGGCTTAAGTTCAAAATTAACAACCTCATTTAATTGATTAACTATGATAAGTTTATTCTGAGATTTATAACCTAAGTGTGAAACCTTTGCCACAAATCGCACTTTTTCATGAACAATGAATTTGTATCTTCCTGCTGAATCTGTCATCGTGGTATAGATGTCATTCTTCAACTTGAAAGAAATAGAAGCTGACTCAATAGGTAAACCGTTACTCGTATCTTTGATTGTACCAGTAACCCTATAATCGGTTGCATTCACCCAAAATGCAACTGCGGATAATATCAATACTAATAATGCCCTCATCCCAAATATTCACTATTAATAATGATGAAGAGCCCCAATAACGTAATAGCAGCTCCAATAAGTTCCCTTTTCGTCACTGACTCTTTTGTCATCAGAAATGATAAAACAAGCACGAATATTGGCTCAGTAGCACTAAGAACAGATGCAAGTGAAACCGAGATGAATTTTATAGCAGCCATTGAGAGCAGAAATCCCCCATATGTTATGACAATAACATTTAAAATGAATGTGGCACATAATTTCTTGTCTTGAAGTGGGCCTATCCACTTCTTGAAATTTTTAGATGCAAGGCCATATCCAAGGGTAAAAATAGTTCCAAAGGCCATCCGATAGAATGTTGCAGTTATAACTGGGACATCTGAAATTGCAACTTTCACCATTATCGCTGAAATTGAGAAACATAACATGGATAACAATCCCAAAATTATACCTCTTGTCTTGTTGGGATGGTTCGTTTGTGTTCCCCACGTTGTCACAACCACGCCAAATAATAGTACTGAAGATCCGAAATATTGTTCAAGCGTGAGCAATTCTCCTAAGAATAGTAATGACAAAATCATCGTCAATACTTGTCCTAAGAGAAAGAAAATAACTTGAATCTTTGCCCCTAAATCTTGAAGAGATTTAAAGAATAACGAATCACCGACAGCTATCCCAATTATACCACTAATGGACAAGAATATAAATTCCCACCAGCTTATTGGATATAATCCCCCACTCAACAATATTAGCACCACCATCAGAACAATGCTGAACACACCTTTGAGAAAAGTAATTCCCACGAATGGAATCACCTTCCCGATGCGTTCAAATGTTATTGTCCCGAATGCCCATGAGCAAGCTGACAATAATGCTGATAGTATGCCCCAGAGTGCCATAATACATTAAAAAGTTGCTCCTATGCCAATCGTAAGAAGAGGTATTTCCTTCCACATATAAGTAACGCCTCCTTGTACATGGAGATGTCCCCACATATTGAAGCAAAGTCCTAACTCAATAGGTACAGTATTGTAGATAAATGTCTTTTTGGACGATGAATCCGTTGTAGTCGATGATGAAGAATCACTTGGGCTACCGAAATCAGCCAAAAAGCCCCAGCTTAGTTGTGAGTAAATACCCACAGAATGGTTGAAGTAGTGAATCCAACCAAAACCGAGTTTTCCTCCATAGACATCTTTTGTATCCATTGATCCGAATAGTTCGGCTTCCTCTTCATTATCTGGAATTTTCTGTTCCGGTAAGAATTTGCGCCAAGCGTTCTCTGTATTCACAGGTGCTCCAACACCAAGAGCAAAGTACAAAAAATTTGCTTTAGTGTCATCATACCCACCGGTGCTGCTTATATTCCACCCCACATTTAGCTCATAATATAACTGAGACCATTTTCCCATAACGAGAGTTCGTTCGTTGTCTTCCCAACTTTCGCTGGCCTCAAACATCCGATGAGCATGGACTTTTGTGCTGGATGCAAGCGCAATTATGCTACTTACAAAAATGATGAGAAATCTCTTCATGAATGATTGTTATTTGTTTAGTTTGAATTTTAGCATGTAGCGTTGCGGTATGAATTGATAGTAATCGACCAATTCAAATCCATAGAATCCAAGTTGTGTTATTATTAATTCCTTGCTTATGTACGGTCCATGATAAGGAAGAGTGTCGTCATCAACCGGACCGTTATCTACAATTATTAACTCACCTCCTGCTTTAAGATTCTTCACAAGGCTCTTAAGATATGCGTCCCTGTCTGAATCAGATATTACACCATACATTATATGGTATAGTGAACACATGAACATTTTATCTACCGGTTTTGGTAGTTCAAGAGTATCTTCACGACCCTTTATTACCGATACATTATTGATTTTTTCTTCGTTCAGAAACTTAGAAAGTGATTCAATGTGCTCATCTTTTATTTCTAATGCGTACACATGGCCATTGTCTCCAACGAGTGTGGAAAATTTATCCGTGAAAAAACCTGAACCGCTGCCAATGTCTGCAATTGTATCTCCGTATTGGATATTTAGTCTTTGTAACAAGGCATCCGTATTCTCCCACTGCTGTCTCTTAGGATTCAATGCCAGAATATAATCTTCAAGATAAGATCTATGAGTTCTGCCAACCTCTCCACTCATTTCCAAAATTGAATCAGACATCATTCTAATTGAGTCATTGCCTAACTTGTACTTATGAAGAAGGTAATATCTTGAAATCTTACAACTGTCATCTGTCATTGTGTGATAGAAACTCCGAGATAATCTATCGGAAAGCATCTCTTCCTTGGTGCTATCAGGTGCTATCATGGCTTCGCACAGCCATTGCAATGCAGAATATTCTCCACCAAAATTTTCTTTAGGGATTAGATCGTTATATTTTTCTATTGCAATGTTTGCCAAAGAAGCATCTCCATTTCCTAAAAAGTCATATACATATTGGGCTGCATCAATCCCTTTGTCAGTTATGTCGTAGGAATCTAAACTGCCAATATGAACTATTGATTTCTGAGTATCAATTGAAAGCAAAGGATTATAATTCAGCGTGTCTTCCACATGATTCGGATAATAATCTTTGTCTTGCTGAAAGATGGAAACATAACGTTGGTCTGACAAAAATTTAGTCGTTACCGGTCTAAAACCCCAGTATCCCAGTTGAGCTTCCACCAAAAATGGATTGACATGACAATTATTTAACTCGTTGCCATGACAATTAAGATTATCTACTATAACGAAATATCCGCCTTCTTTTAATCTCTCTTTTAAAGAAGTCAAGAATGCTTTACGCTCATCTTCTCTTGACCATGTATATATAATATGATAAAGAGAACTCATGAACACCAAATCCAATGAATCCGCAATCGAAATATTGTTTGATTCAGCCTTTATTGGATTGATCCCTGAAATATTATTTTTACTCAGAAACTCATTGAGATAATCGATATAACTGCCTTCAGTATCTGTTGAATATACAATTCCTTTTGACCCTACTTTCTCTTTAAGTCTAACCGAATTGTAACCAAAACCACATCCAATATCTGCGACCTTATCTCCTTTTTCAATCGGGAGTAGGTTCATTATAGTATCTGTAAAATCCCACTGAGAACGATAAGGATCATTGAACATCAGCATATCTTCATAGAAAGTCCGTTGTTCAATGAATTCCTTCACGCTTCGTGGGCGATAATTATTCAGCTCATACTTCAGTGTGAGATATTTTTTTAGATTTTCACAATTGTTTTTTGTATAATAGTAAAACAAATCATCTGACAAGGCATCTCCGACCTCGAAATCTTTTGGCGATAACATTCGCGACAATAGATAGTACAACGAACTATAAGCCTTATCCTTAGCCTTGTTGTTATCAGCCTTTAGTTTCCATTCATCTCTTACATAAGCTATTGAATCCACATCGTGATTATCCAAAGCCCTTAGAAGAGTATATGACAATGGAATATCTGTGCTATCTGTCGGATGAGGATCCATTCCAACCCGCACTAAGGAAGATGCGTCTTTCAGCTCAATCTGAAAATTTGATTGAGCGAAAAGACACGTTACCGTGATGGCAATGAATGTTGGAATAAATATGCGCCTCATTAGATATTGTACGGATTAAGTACTCCCTGATTAAAATCTTCAGGAGGGAATGATTGATGTTGTGGTTCATAGAACAGATGAACAAGTTCGTCTGAATAGAAAGCTCCCTTGGATGTAAGTTGGATTCTATTATCGTCCTCAATCGCAAGATCGTAATGCTTTAGTAAGTCAAACTTGTCGTTTAACACGCTTGACAAATCGACACCATTAATTTTTCTGAAAAGGTTCTTATCTATGTAATAATTTTTCAGAGGAAGAATTATTGACCACAGAATCTGTTGCATCGGATTACGCACTAATGCACGGTTAACGCCTAATAAACCAGCATTAACTCTGTGGTAATACTCCTCAAAGTTTGGAGTATTTATGAGGAAACGATCATTTAGACTACTAAATGCAGATATACCAAAGCCTACCTGATCTCTCAATCTACAACATTGGTTATATGCGTAAATTGATAGATTTCGTTTATCTTTTGTAAATACCCTGCGAAGATTTTCCTTATATCCATAGTCGGATAGTATGAGATTGGAGATTTCTTTCATCCTAATTGTATCTTCCACAGAAATCAATTCATCAGGACGGTAGGACGCGAATTTCTTGATTGTGCCCTCTTGATCTCCGTATGGCTCAATCTTTAGACGATACAACTGAATTTCATCTACTCCAAGATTACAAGCTTCATCAATTACCTCAATCCAGTTTTCAAGTGTTTCGCCGGGATGTCCGTAGATAAATTCAATATTGACTTTGAATCCCATTTTAAGACAATTCTCAATAGATTCTTTAGCAATCGCTGCATTATGCGAACGATTCATCTTTTTGAGAACATTGTCATTCAATGATTGGACACCAATTGTTAAACGGTCACCCTTGAAATCTTTGATGATGCGAAGTCGTTCCAGTCCCTTTTCTCCTACTAAAGTGGAAGGATCAACATCATAATTAAACTGAGGGCAAGAAGATATATCGACATATTTTGTGAAAAATGTCAAGAATCGTTTGAGTTGTTTAGGAGATAAGTCCGTTGGAGTGCCACCTCCCATCAATATTGAACGAGACTTTATGCGACTCAGCCCACGGAATGCGAGCCATGTTTGCATCTCCTTTTCCAATGCGTCCAAATAAGTGTCTTTTTCTGAATCCCCACAATTATAGTGTGAGGGATAATGACAGAACAAGCATCTTTTGTGACAGAATGGGATATGCACATACACATCAAATTCACCGGGATTGGTTTCCCGATAATTCTGATAAGCCTCTTCCTGCGAGATTGGAAGATAGTTGGTGATTGGTGGATAATGTACACCAGCAGGAGAGAAATCTCCATGAATTGGAATTAGTCCTAATTCTTGGAATCTCTGGAATTCCTCCCATCGCTCATTTGATTGAGATATGTATTCCTGAGGTTGTTTCATATTATGAGTTTAAATTGTCTGTTTTAATTCCGGCTCTTTCAAGAATGTCTTTGAAATGCTCCATTTGTGGACGCACTCTTTTTGCGGAATAAATAGGAAAATATTGTTGAAGATCTTCCGGAGTCCCGTCATGTATTGTCACAGTATTTGCCCCTGCTTGAAGCCCAAGGAACTGTCCATCCGGAATCATTTTTTCAAGAGAACTAGTTGTTGGCATCAATCTGTTAGGATTCATAATGCGCAGCAATGCCATCATATTAAGTGTATATATCGGATTCCCAGCAGGTTCTTTCGCAAAGTCCGAGTTCTCAGCAGGTATAAAGATAGTTGTGCTATTCATCGATAAAGGCAATCGATGAGCGAGCAATAAGTCATCCACCAGATCATCGATGGTTTGATGGGGTAGTCCAACTATATTGCCTGAACCGACTCTATAGCCTATTGTATGTAGTATTTCAACACATCTTAGACGGTTTTCCAGTGTGTCATTGGGTTTGCAATATTTGAAAAGAGCAGGATTGGAAGCCTCAAATTTTAATATATAATCTGAAGCACCTGCATCATACAATCTTTTATATTGGTCATAGGACAAATCACCCATACAAAGGATAATTCGTAAGTCAGAACATTTGGCTTTGGATGCGGCTATTGCTGCTGCTGTGCTGGATACGAATTCATCATTGACATTTTCTCCAGACTGAAGAAGTATGTTTCTGCGACCTTTTTCGTAAAGATAGTTTATAAGTAAACCTATGGCATTTGCATCAAGAGTATAATTAAGCTTTTGATCCTTACCTCCAATTGCACAATAGCGGCATTTTTGTCGGCAAACATTAGAAATCTCAATCACACTCCTGACTTGAACATGATTATCAGGGAACGCAGATAATCGCTTTTCCCTTGCTAAAGAGAAAAGGACATCCTGATATTCTCCTGTGAACTTAAGAGCATCCGCCAATGTCTCTTTGTCGAAGATCGATTGACGGATGTTCGATAGTGTTATCTCTTGATTCATTGTTTATTTTTTGCTGACTGCATACCTCAAATCGCCCTTATTGCCAGAGCGTTTCAGATATGTGTCAAGGGTAATCCACATGCCATTATAAGTGCCTGATGTTTTTATTAAGCACTTCTCTGAATAGTTGGAGTAATCGTATGATTCCATTTTTTGTGTTTCATAATTAACACGCTCATCAAAATTAGGCCTATACGAAATCTCACCTGCGGACTCATTGTAAGTCCATGTTCCGTGTTCTTCTTCCCAGTTGCCAAATTCGGTAGTTGATAAATCAGAACCGTCTTTTGCTTGCGTAAGATGCCCACGGTATTTGTTCGTATATGTACCATCGGAGAGAAGCTCCAGTTCACGAGAGATTACCACGTTCTGTTCAAGACGCGGTTCCCATCCTTGATATTCGTTACTCTGCCATTTACCAATCAGTTCGCTTTTTGCGGGGATACGTCCTGTCCCGTCATCTTCAATACCCGTTGAAATTTCGGGCTCATCTTCTTTGCTGATACAGGACGATATTGTGCAAAGCGTAAGCACAATCATCATGAATGTGAGGATACGTTTCATCTGTTATCTTCTTACTTTTATGTTATATTGATTGAATTTTGTTTGCCAATTATATGTTGGTATCATCTGGGCAACAATTTGGGTTGACCATGTTCCTGCTGCATCTTGAGTATACATATTGCCATTAGGGAAAACTACAAAATTATCCGCATAGTAAACTATATTTGCGGATGTGCGCGGATTCCGGCAATTTATATATGAAGTGCAATTCCCAAACATATCATATTGATTTGTGAGTGTCGCATCTTGTTCTATCCAAATAGTACCAATAGAAGGATCAAACGAGCAAATTTTCAAAATGCCTTGATTGTTTGGATACAGAACCAATAACCCAGTGTAATTAGTGGTGTAAACATTCCACGACACCTCCATTACCGATGATTGTGCTGAGCATACCATCGGCAAGCTAAAGAGAAGCAACAATAATGTTGCCCAATATTTTTTTGTTATTCTTATCACTTTATAATTGATATAGATTGGTTCGCTATAAAGGCACTCTAAAATAGAGTTTGTGGAACAATTAAATATACTTACAATCAAATCGTTAACAGAGCTAATTTTTACAAGATGCTAAACACAAGCATTATAATCTCCTGACAGCAAGAATATTTGTTTAAATTATTTTTGACTTATCTATAGGAAAATCCGAAAATTATTTGTAATTTTGCAGTCGGTAAAGTAACTCTATTTTAGAGATTTGGACGTTTACTAAACAAAATAGCCTCAGAGCCAGACGGTCTGAGGCGAAATCGTTTTATAGGGATTTTAGGATAAGGGAGTTGGCCCTATCGACTACGGATGTATCAAGGGAGGCGAGGTAGATTTGAGTGGTTGCTTCGGAGTCATGTCCCATCCCTTCACTTATTACGCTTAATGGGATACCTTTGCTTTTGGCGGCTGATGCCCAACTGTGCCGGGCAACGTAAAGAGTGAGAGGAATGGTCACCCCAACCATTTTTGCCACAGCTTTCAGATTGTGGTTGATATTGTAGCCTGTGTTGCGATATATGCACCGCTCATTGGTGTCGGGATTACGGATTATCGGTAAAAGGTAGTCTGAGGTGTTTTCCGGGTATTTGTCAAGTAGGATTTGCATATCCTTTGTCCATTCGATTGTGAGTTGCTGACCAGTCTTTCGGCGACGATAGATGACGTAACCGTTTGCGAGGTCTGTTTTGCGTAGGTAAGCCATGTCTATAAAGCTCATGCCTCGGAGCATAAAGCTCATCATAAACATATCGCGGGCAAAATCAAGTGTAGGATTCAGCGACAAATCCAACGACTTGATTTTCTTGATTGTCTGCAAGGGCAATGCACGTTTTACCGTCTTATCCACACCGGTATAGACGTGCCTGAACGGATTACGGTTTTCGATTATATCATCCTCCACCGCGCGGTGATAGACTGCGCGGAGTATCCGTGTGTAGAAAGAGATAGTATTGGGAGCATTGCCACGATTCTGATGCCATGCCTCGTATGCCTCCATCACTTCGGAGTTGAGGCAGTCAAGCATTATGTCCTCGTCATTGCGAAACTTCTTGAAACTGTTTAATGCGGCGGAATAAGTTTCCGAGGTTCGGATTTTACCGTTCTGTTTCAGTTTGGCAATCATGCTCTCCATGTAGTTGAACAGGGAGTATTCATTGGCATATCGGTGAAACTCATCTATCACATCGTCAGCAGAGTACGATAGCCCCTCGTTTTCAAGTTTGCGGATGATTTTCGTCAGACGCTCGACATCCCAGCGGATTCTCTCGCGGATTGAAAGTATGAACGATTTACGCTCACTTTTCTGGGTGGTTGTCACCATAGAGCGGTTTTCGTCCCACTCAGTTGGGAAGACATGATAGTCCGAAAGAAGTTGCCGGGGCTTTCTCTCGTGGATAATCTGATAGTAGATAGTACCCTCCCGGTCAGCGACAGTGGAAGGACGGAATTTAACTTTTATCGTAGCCATTTTCTTTTGAGTTATTGGTTATAAGATATAGCAAGGGGACACACTCCGGAAAGAGCGCATCCCCTTGAACATCATAAAATATTAGAATTATGGGATGTAGAGGGCGGCGAGTTCGGTGAGGCGGCGGGTGTGGAGGCCTTTATGGAACTTGCCTTTGTAGTGGCAGTGGGAGGAGTAGGCTTTGAAGATGTTGCGGTTGCCGGATTTGAGTTTTTTGAGGACGGTGGATTTGTTGACTACTCCCGGACCGCAGTTGTAGGCTAAGGCTCCTAATAGTACGCTGTCTTTACCATATTTTGAGTAGAGTGCGCAGAATTTGCGGAGGTCTTTGCGCAAGAGGGCATCGGCTTCTTTTTCGGAAAGTTGGCAGCCTCGGCGATAAGGTTCTCCGGGTTGAACTTGGTGACCGTAGCCAACGTATGGCCAGTGCTTCGGTTTGTGTAGTGTCTCAAATTTCTTGATTATCAAGACTGCCCGCTCAAAGAGGGGCAAGTCCATTATGTTACGTTTTGTTTGCTGCCCCGTCTGGGCAGATTGCTGAGAACGAGCGTATGCCGAGGGCATTGCTGCCATGAGCGACAGCAATGCTATGAAGAATATCGTCAGTTTTTTCATTGGCCAATAGGTGTTACGATTCCTGGATTTACTGGTTTTACAATAACGCCGCCGTTGTCATCGCCGGAGTCTTTGCCGTTGAACTCAAAGGTCTGCTCCCACGGGGTTGAGCCGAAGTTGTCTTCGATTACCACAAGGAATTTGTGGGCATCGGAGGATTTAGCTGTGTAGTTGAGGCGGAAAGTCTTGTTTTCGAGCAACACACGGTCGTTGTTGGTCAGTATCGGGCCATCGACGAGTTTCAGTGTGCCCTCTCCGTCATACTGGAAGTAGCGGATTGTGTAGAGGGTATTGGCATAGTTGCCCTCCGGCTTGATTTCAAAGCGAAGCTCCACGGTCTGACCCTTTGTGATTTTGTCACCGTAGGGCATAACATCAACCGTGAAGGGATAGGACTGCTGCACGTCGAGGTCGTCAGAGCAGGATGAGAGAGCTAACACGAACGCGAAGAGAGCTACCCAGAATCCGAAGAAACGGACAGGGGTGACGCGGATTGCGCCGATTTTATTGAGAATTGTTGTCATATTTTTCAGAGTTTGAGTTTTGGTTTTTGTGTTGTCGATTTTTTCGGATTGAGCGACATAAGATAGTCGTTCAAATCTTTGTGTTCAGGGTAAAGCGATGATTTGTCTATCACTTTGTCTTCCATTTCTCGTTTTAGTCTGGCGAGAGCCGCACGACCCGCTACATCATTATCAAGGTAGCATAGTATCAGCGGATAGCCGGAGAGTGTCGGGATTGCCTTTCCGATATTGGCCACCGAGTTTAGCACCACGGTATCATTACCGTCATTCAATCCTAATCTTTCCGCCGAGAGAAAATCCATGAAGCCCTCGAATACGTTGCATCGCGGATTGCCATTGGTAATATGGCTTATCGCTTTCGGAGGAAACGATCCTTTGAAGAATGGATTGCGAAGCTCGTAGCCGTGAGCCACATTCTCAAAGCCGATGGCATAGTAGCGTTTGCCGTGAAGCTCATAGTCAGCCTGCACACAGTATCGTTGGGCGATTTCTTTCGGTATGCCACGGTCTGCGAGGTATTTCAGCAAAGCCGGGTGTTCCAGCTTCGATATTTCTACATTTGAGAATGTCGGCTCCTCCTTGAATGGCATCGGTTTATAAGGACGCTCTACGGGCAACTGCATTTTCTCGGCGATGAACTCCGCCTGAAGGATGAAGTCGGTTGTTCCGGCAATTTCCCCTGCGAGGGAGAATATATCGCCGCCATTGCCTGTGCCGAAGTCAAACCATACACCTTTGCGTGGATTGACATGGAACGACGGATTTCGTTCATTGCGGTATGGAGCATAAAACCACAATCCCTTGCTGTCGCGTCCGGTAGGCTGGTAGCCGAGGTGATTGAGAAAATCCACAAGGGAGATTTTACGGATGTCGTCGATGTTCATCGGCTAAAACACATATTTGAGTTGCACACCATAGCTGAATCTGAAATGCCCCGTTGAGTTGCCGAAGACAAACCTCTCCTTGATATTGGCACCGAGAGCAAAATTATCGTTCAGGTAGAAATCCGCTTGCAGAGTAATTGCACCTCCATAGATGAAGGCATCGCCGTTGTGGAGCGTGGATCCGTCGCTCAGGATTTTGTCACCCCAGTTAACAGTTTCATAGCCACCGAGAGCCGACACACCGCCATAGAGGTGGAAAGTCTGGGAATAGTCACTGACGAGGTGAAGATTGTAGCCAATCTCGCCCGTGAACTGCGCCACCGGGATACGACCTTTCTCGCCGTAGGGCTTATAGGTCTGGAGATACTCGCCGCCGAAACTCCATGTGTTCGCATTGCCTTTGAATACTGAATAGTACACTCCTAAAGAATATCCGCAGTTACGGGAGTTGCCGGTATAGAAGCCGTCCACCATATCCATCTTTACCTCGACCGCTGACATTCCGGGGAGGCATCGCTGGGCCATTGCTCGGCCTCCGAAGAGGCTGAGCATGGCAGCGAAGATTATCATCGCTTTTCTCATGGTTTACTGAATTGAAAGTTCATCTATTACATTGGCTCTCACAATGTCCTCGTTCTCCACTACAAAGGACTGATGGCGACCGCCCTCTTTCTCGGCGACCTCGATAACAAGCTGTTTGTCATCGGGGATGGTGAATTTCTCCAAGGCAAACACTGTGTGTTCAGACTGCTTGCCGCTCACCACCGTCACATAGTTCTGGGCGCGGAGTGGCTCCAATACCTGCTCCTGCATGGCTGTACGCTTGATAACCTTCTTATCGACAATTTTGAACGACACATAATCTATGTCAAAGGCGATGTTTGAGGTATTTTTGATCTCGGTGTGGAAGTAGAGCAATCCATTGTTAGTGTAGATTGATTTCAGAAGGAACTGCACCCCGAAGCGTTTGCTCCCGATATGCTTGATTTCCCTTTTGTTCTGCTTGTGGATTGACTTCATAATCAACTTTACAAGCATCGGCGACTCCGAGCCTAAACGCTCCAAGTAGATTTCCTGCGCATTGTTCGGACGGTTTACGGCCTCCCCATAGTGGAGAAAGTCAGTCATCTCGATATTGAGTAGCAACGGTTCCTTTGCAAATTTCACATTGAACGAATAGTAGTTGCCATCTTCGGTGATAACCGAGAGATTGGTTTCGGTCTTGAACGACTTGAAAGCGGATTTGACACGCAGCACATTTTTTGCACCGTCAGCAAGTCCGGCAACGAGGTTCTCGTTTCCGAGGTCAACATAAACTATCTCGCTGGGGAAGATTATGTGCGTGGTTTTGTTGTAGCCGACCTCCAGCGCATGAGGCGGTATCATCCGGTCGAAGCCGACTTTTCTTGTCAAACCGTCGAACTTGTCGCCGTCAGTGTAGTTTGCGCCGTACACATTCATGTCGTGTTCGGCGACTGCTTCCGTGTCTGACGACACGTTGACATCGGTGTTATTGGTGGTTGTCTTGCCTTTTGCAAAGGCGGTGGTTGCCATGCCGAAAATGGCAATGGCGGAAATGATAAATGTTTTCAGTTTCATCTTTTTATTTTTGGTTTTAGTGGTTTTTATAAATCTTCGGGCTGGTGGAGCATCACGCGATACCCGGCTTTGAGGTGGACTTTCACTGTCCTCAGCTTCTTTGTCAAATACTGGCTTACACCGTTGATGAGTCCTCTGCCGACATCGGACGCTATCTGCGCCCCGGTATTGGTGGAAATATTGATTGAACTGCCCATCGTACTGCCCATATTGGCACCAATCTCATGCAGTGCGTCACTCTCCATTGACTGCGGGATATTGATACCTTCCTGACCGTCGGAGTCATAGACCTGCAACTCTACCTCATAAATCGAGTCATCGCACTCCACCGAGGTGATCTCGATTTCCAACCGCTCACCCTGAATACGGGCGGAGCCGGTTATGGGGGTGTTGCGTGGTATCAAACGATTGCCGACCCACATAGGCTCAGTGGTACGGAGCTTCACACTCTCCCCGTCAACCACGCTCTGATTGGCAGCCACTACCGCGGCGATGGTGTTCTTTGCGGTTGTAGGCTTGCCGCCCACCGAGGTGTTGAAGCCTCTTGATGATGTAGCGGACAACGAGGAAACGACATTGCGTCTGACCTGTGCCACGGGCTGAACATTACGTTTCCCCTTTTCCTCCGACTGAGTGGGAGGCGGATAGTTGCCGCCATTGGCATTGCCGTTGCCCATATACTGTGCGGCAAGCTGATATGAGCGTTCAAGCAACTCCATTTCATCGGTAGCGGATTTGCCGTAGTCCGGCTGTGACTGCTGCATCTCCAGTTCGGCGATGCGTTCCTGCAATTCAGCCACCTGCAAGTCGGCTTCTGATGTTTCAGGAATATAGAAGTCCTGCAACGAGGCCTGTGCCTGCTGGTAGGCTTCAGCCGAAGTCTGGATTTCATTCGGAACGGTGTCGGTTGATTGTCGGATGGTGTCAAGCGACTCCGAGAGGTGGACAAGGTTGTCTTGTTGCGAAGCCCTCTGTTCAGCATCCGCCTCTTGTTCGTAAGCCTTGATTTTGGTATCGGGCATCCCCTCGGTTGTGCCGTCGGGGAGTTCTGTGTTCGCCTTACCCTTGACGGCATCATCATCGCCGCTTGGGGCGAAAATCAGCCAGATACACACAAGGCACGAGAGGCACAGCACGGTATAGACGGCTATCTTCTTCAGCCGCTCACGTTCAGCCGGGGTCTTCGGCGTGAGCTTGGCACGGAGGTCATCGAGCATCTTCATAGGCCGGAGTTTTTTCGGTTGGGAGTTCCAGTTGTCTGATATGCTCTATCTCGATTGACTTTCTCGCGTGACCCGCGCCCATCTTGTAGCAGGCGTTGCCGAACACGAAGAAAGCAACGAGGACAAAGGCGGAGAGCAGAACACTCACAACCATCAGACGCTGGTTGCGGGGAAGGTCATCGCACGCCTTCCTGATTCTCTCCTTTATTTTCCCTTTTGGGGAGTGCCACATCTTATTATATAGGGGCGACACTATTTTTCTGATTTTCTCTTTCATTGGATAAGTGTTTATTGGGATAAACTTCTTTTTGTTGTTATGAGATCCTTGTTTTCAAGTATCGTCAGCCCCTCGATCTGAAATCCGTTGGGATTGTCGTCCGAGCGGTTGGAGTTTACGAGACGGCACCGGGTTATCAGCGACCGCTCCGTCACGTTGCTCTGGCGGATAATCATCTGACGGGCATACGTTTTTACATCATACGGGTAGTCGTTGAAGTCGCAGACTATGCTGTCAACCCTCAGCACCTGAGTGATGTTGCCGGCGATGATGCGGTTGTAGTATCCTTTCTCCACATAATCCGAGTAATAGTTGTATGCGCTTTTGTCGGCCAGTGACATGGCGCGGTTGATGTTGTGCTCAATTGCCGACTTATCCGGAGAAAGTGTAAAGAACAATTCGTGGAAGCGGCGGACGTGTTCACGCGCCTCCGCCGGGCGGTTCTGCTCCATATCCTGCGACAAGGCGAGCATAAGGCTCTTGCCGTTGTCAAGCACATAGATCTTCTCCCGTTGTTTCTCTGCGAAGTTCAGCGACAGCACAACCGAGCCTATTGCGACCATAGCGCAGAGCGACACCACGATTATGCCGAACAGCCTTATCTGCCGGAAGGATGTCTCGATGTTTTTCAGTGATTTGAATTCCATTTGAACATATTTTGAATTGTGTTAGAATATTATTTCAGTAATTTCCCGGCTCTGCCGACAACGTTTCCGCTCACTCCGCCGACAATGCTACCTGCCCTTGAGCCTCCCTGCAATGCGGCGTTGTTCACGTTGCGGTTGTAGCTTCCCATGCCTCCGGCTTGGATTATCCACCCTGCAACGGTAGGTATCGTGAAGTAACCGATAATGCCGATGATCATGAAAATCGTGTACGCGGTGTTGCTCCCATCGAGGTCAACATTCGGATTGTTAGCGAGTTCCGAAATGTCGTTCTGAAGCATCAGCACCTGTATCTTGGCGAGTATGGTGCTGAACAGGTCAGCCACCGGCAGCCACAGGTAGGTCTGAATGTAGCGGCATATCCATTGGACGAGGGTGTGCTGGAAACCGTCCCACACCGACAAGGCAAATGAGATCGGACCGAGTATCGCAAGAACTATCAGAAAGAATGTTCTTATGGTGTCGATGGTCAGCGAAGCCGCCTGAAACAGCATCTCCAGCAGTTCGCGGAAGAAATTACTGATGGCTTTCTTGACCTTATACATACCTCTCTCGATATACATTCCGGCGGCGGTGCCGACTTCCGTCACTCCAAGTTCGTCAATCTGCCTGTCAAACTCCGCATCATCGACAAGGTAAGCGGTGGAGGGGTCACGCATCATCTTCTCGTATTCCAGCCTGTCCTTCTCCTCGCGGTACTTCTGCATATCAAGTGTCTGACCCTCCAGCATCCCGGCGGTACCCTGCACAATCGGCGACATTACCGAGTTGATGGTGCCGAGCACCACAGTCGGGAAGAACATGATGCAGAATCCTATCACGAAAGGACGGAGCAGCGGGAACACATCAATCGGTTCAGCCCTCGCCAACGCCTGCCAGATACGGTAGGCGACATAGAACAACGCTCCGAGTCCGGCTATGCCCTGTGCCACTCCCGACATATCCTCGCACAGCGGCATCATCTCATCGTAGAGCGAGCGCAGGATCGTGTGGAGGTTTGAAAAATCAATGGCGCAAATCATGGCTTACCAGTATTTTTCGGAACCGTCACCGTAGAGCGACACCACACGCTGGGTGTCCGCCTTCTTCTTCGCGCGGAGATACGACACCGATATGTTCTTGTTCGTGTAGTAATGCGTCAGCGATTTCAGCCGCTTCATCTCCTTGTAGCAGTCATCGACCACATCCATGCGGTCCTTGTCAGTCATGGAGAGCGTGGTGATGTTCACCACTTGCTTCAGGTCGTTCAGCACACCGGTGGCGTCTTGAAGAATCCTTGTGTAGCCGGAGGCGATTGCCGAGAGTTCGGCTGAGGTGTAGTTTGGATCCGTCAGCATCTTCTTGTAGTTGTTGACATAGTAGCCGGATATATCGCCGAGCATCAGCACGGTCTGCTGCACCTTGCGGGCATCGCGGACGAGATTGTTGACGGCGCGGAGGGCATCGTAATACTTCTTTGCCTGCTGGTATATCTTGACCGTCTCTTGAAACGACTTCACCATGTGCGTGGCTGTCTGTGACTCCTGCACCAGCGACTTCGACGAGTTGACGATGCTCTGGGCGATGTTGGACGGGTCGATGACCGTCCACTGGGCGTTTGCCCTGCCTGTGCCGAGCAACAGGCACAGGGCGATTATCGGAAATAGAAATTTCAGTTGTTTCATTCTTTTTCTTTGGATTTTGTGGTTATCTGATTTTGTGGGCTATGCCCGTTATTATTCTTGCGAGGATTGAGAAAAGCCAAATGGCAGCGGTCAGGAGGACCGCGAGTATTGCGCCGGAGATTGCGGCAATGCGTGTAAGGATTTTCAGAGCCTTCATACATTGCTTTCCCTCCTTTCATTGGCAAGCACCCTTATAGCGTTCTCGATGTTGCCGCCAAGTTTGGCGGCTTTGTTGAGTACCTGAATCTTCTCCGTTTCCTCGGTTGTGTAGCAGAGGTATTCCTCCGGCGATACCTCCGTGGCATAGACAGCAGACTGCGTTCCGCCGAGTCCGATCCACACCTCTTTGTAAAGGCGGTTGGGGTTATTCGCCATGTTGATTGAGAGTATCTGCGCTTTCTCTTTGTCGGTCAAACCGAGCAGCTCCTGAATCTGGTCAAAGCGGTTCATGTACTTTCGCTGGTCGAGAAGTATCTTGCAGTCGGAGTTGTTGATGATTGTTTCCTTGACAATCGGTGACGAGATTATATCATCTACTTCTTGGGTTACCACCACCGCCTCACCGAAATACTTTCGGACGGTCTTGAACATATAGCGCAGATATTCAGCCATATTCGCGGTTGAAAGAGCCTTCCACGCTTCCTCACATATAAGCATCTTGCGGACACCTTTCAGACGGCGCATCTTGTTGATGAAAGCCTCCATTATGATGATTGTCACCACAGGGAAAAGTTCCTTGTTATCCTTCACGGCATCAATTTCAAAGACGACAAATCTCTTGTTAAGCAGGTCGATGTTCTCCTTTGAGTTGAGCAGGAAGTCGAAGCGTCCACCGTGATAGTATTGCCGTAGGGTTGTCAGAAAATTGTCAATGTCGAAGTCCTGTTTGTAGATGGGTATCGGACGGTTTGCCATTTCCGAGCGGTAATCGTCGCGCATGAATTCGTAGAATGAATTGAAGCAGGGCACGATATTTTTGTCACGGTTCATCTTGTCAAGGAACATCGAGAGAGCAGAGCCTAACTCGCCGCTTTCGGTCTTTGTAACGCGGTCGTCCTCCGACTTCCACAGTGTCAGCAGCAGTGTCTTGATTGAGTCCTTCTTCTCCACATCAAACACTCCATCGTCAGTGTAGAACGGATTGAAAGAGATAGGGTTATCCTCCGTGTAGGTGTAATAAATACCGTCTTCTCCATGTGTGCGGTTATGGATAAGGTTGCACAACCCTTCGTAGGAATTGCCCGTGTCAATCAGCAGCACATGGGTACCTTGCTCATAGTATTGACGCACCAAGTGGTTGGTGAAGAACGACTTGCCGCTACCCGACGGGCCAAGTATGAACTTGTTGCGGTTGGTGGTAATACCTCTTTTCATCGGCTCATCGCTTATATCCAAGTGGATAGGTTTTCCAGTAAGGCGGTCAACCATTTTGATACCGAAGGGAGAGAGTGAGGAACGGTAGTTGGTTTCGGCGGTGAAGAAGCACACCGCAGGCTCAATGAATGTGTAGAAACTTTCCTCGGCAGGGAAATCAGCCTCGTTGCCGGGCATCGCA
>UMKG01038585.1_pt1 | contig 26153 bp, 18 predicted proteins | sample 1966261 | NCBI WGS metagenome assembly UMKG01 (sample SAMEA4836169, study PRJEB28245) | human gut metagenome | biome: gut microbiome; material: fecal sample | place: Denmark | collected 2008 | reverse complement strand
AAGTGCCTCCCGGGACACGGTTGACGGGTTGAACATGGTATCCGACGGGTTGCACGGCTTTGCGAGCGGAACCTTGCAGGGATCATTTGAAGGAATCCAGAACATGCTTACCGGTCTTTCAAAACTGAATATCGGAGGCAAGGTCGGCGATGCCATCAGCCGGATGTCCGAAACCCTGTCAAGTGCCGGAGTCATCGGACAAATCATATCGGCCATTCTCTCCATACTGGATTTGCTGAAAGACGGTATTGGCCCGATTATCTCATCATTGATAGATACCATTTTCAATGCGATAACCGGAATACTCGACAATATCCTCAGCGGAGACCTGTTCAAACAGATAGGCGGTTCCCTTGTGAATGGTATCGGAGGACTGCTGAACACGGTGTCTTTCGGAGGTTTCAACAAACTGTTCGGCATCGGCGGGAACGCCAGGGAAGTGCAGGCGGCTATAGACCGTCTTACGGACCGGAACGAGAAACTGCAGACTTCCATCGAAGACCTGACCGATACCATTAAGGCAAGCAAGGGGACAAAATCGGTGGAAGCTTACCGGGATGCTTACAAATACCAAAAAGAAACGAATGCAAACTATCTGCAGATAGCAAAGGAACAGGCACGCTACAGCGGAAGTCACCACAGCTGGAACTACTACTGGGGCGGTTTCAACCAGGCACAGATAGACAAACTGAGCGGACAGATCGGCCGCCAGTGGGACGGGAACCTGTGGAGCCTGAGCCCGGAGGAAATGAAGGCACTGCGCAGCAACGTGGATATGTGGACGCAAATCCAGAATACCGGTAAGGGAGGCTATGGCGGGCGACTGACCGAGAAACTGGATGACTACATAGACCAGGCCGGCAAGCTGGAGGAACTGACCGACCAGCTGTATGAAGGGCTGACGGGCATTTCGTTCGACGGTATGTACAGCAGCTTCATCGACAACCTGATGAACATGAAGTACGGTGCCAAGGATGCGGCGGAGGATATATCCGAGTACTTCATGCGGGCGATGCTGAGCAACAAGATCGGTGAGATGTACAGCGACAAACTGAAAGGCTGGTGGGAGAAGTTCGGCAAGGCCATGGAGGACAACGAACTGACCGAGGCGGAACGGAACGCGCTGATGGAAGAGTACATGCAGTATATGGATGAAGCCCTTGCCCTGCGTGACAACCTGGCGGCAGCCACCGGTTATGACAAGACGCAGCAGGGCGGTACGAGCCAAAGTGCGAAAGCGGGCGGCTTTACGGCCATGACGCAGGACCAGGGCACGAAGCTGGAGGGCATGTTCACCGGCGGGCTGCAGCACTGGAGCAGCATGGACGACCGGCTGGAAAGCGTGGTGGAGAAGATGGACACGGCTGAAGGGCATCTGGCCCGGATAGCCGAGAACACCGGTGTGAGCGCCGGACACCTGGGCGAACTGAAGGAAGTGATAAAGAAAATGATACGTGACGGACTAAAAGTGAAGTGATATGGGCAATATACTGAGCGGACTGGTGCTGGTGAACGGCACGGACATCTGGACGGAATACGGCGTGTTCCTGGTGGAAGACCGACGCGGGGGCATGGAGAACCTGACGGCCATCCTGACCCCGAGCAAGGCCAAGAAGGATACGGCTGTGGACATACGGGAAGAGCACGGGGAAAAATACAGCCCCGTGCTGACCCCACGGAATGAAGCGCGTGACGTGACGCTGCATTTTGCGCTTTACAACAAGACCCAGGCAGGCTGGATGAAGCAGTACTTTGCCTTTGTGAATTTCCTGAAGCAAGGGAAGGACGGCTGGCTGGAGATCCGTTTCCCCCAGCTGGATCTGCAGCTGCGGGTGAAGTATGCCGACTGTACGAAGTTCACCCCGCTGACCTATCTGTGGACGGAAGGTGTGCATGCCGGAAAGTTCCGGGTAAAGTTCCGGGAACCGAAACCGATTATATAACCATTCAAACGCTATTAGAATATGCTTCTAACGATATATGATAAAGCCGGAACCAAGCGTGCGGATGTGGCCGTGAACGACAGCTCGACGCAAAGCAAGGAAGTGCAGGGAGACAATGTGCTTTCCCTGTCGTTCAGCTATTATGCCTTCCTGCCCCTGGATGTGAACGACTACACGGACTATCTGGGCGAACGGTACTGGCTGACAGAACGCTACACGCCGAAGCAGGTGAGCGATGGTGAATGGGAGTATAACCTGAAGCTGTACGGTATCGAGAGCCTGATCAAGCGGTTCCTGGTGCTGGAGACGACGGACGGGGACACCAACCCCCTGTTTACCCTGACGGCCACGCCCCGCGAGCATGTGGCGATGGTGGTGAAGGCTATCAATAACGGCATGGGCCACATTACTGACTGGAAGACGGGTACGGTGGAAGGTACGGAGCTGATCACGATAGACTACGAGGGGATGTACTGCGACGAAGCGCTGAAAGCCATCGCGGAAAAGGCAGGCGGCAAGGTGGAATGGTGGGTTGAGGGGCAGACTGTGAACGTGTGCCGCTGCGAACACGGGGAAGAAATCACCCTTGGCTATGGCAAGGGGCTGACCTCCCTGGAAAGAGATACGAGCAACACGGCCAAATTCTATACGCGCCTGTTCCCGGTAGGCTCGACCCGCAACATCGATGCGGAGAAATACGGCAGCCCGCGTCTGATGCTTCCCGGCGGCAGGAAGTACATCGAGCAGGGCGTGGAGGAATATGGCATCTATGACCATTACGAGCAGGATGCTTTCAGCGGCATCTTCCCCCGTCGGGTCGGTACGGTGAGCTCGGTTCGCAGCGAGGAGGTGGCAGACGATGAAGGAAACAAATTCACCGTCTATTATTTCCGGGACGGGGAACTGGACTTTGACCCCAACCTGTACGAGCTGGCGGGTGAGACAAAACGTGTGTCGTTCCAGACAGGCGACCTGGCCGGACTCGGGGAGAGTGACGACCACTATTTTGAGGTGAACTACGACAGCGCGGCACGTGAATTCGAACTGATCACCATCTGGCCCTACGATGACGACACCCAGCTGCCGGGCGGCAAGCTGGTGCCCCGAGCAGGCGACACCTATATCCTGTGGAATATCCGGATGCCGGATGAGTATTACCGGCTGGCCGAAGAGGAGTTTGCGGTTGCGGTGGACGAGTACAACCGGGACCACTGGCTGGACATTGCCGCCTACAAAGCCCCGACAGACCCGGTATACATCGAGGAGCACGGCATAGACCTGTTTGTGGGCAGACGGGTGAAGCTGGAGAGCCGGAAGTATTTCCCGGAAAAAGGCTACCGTCAGAGCCGTATCACCAAGATCAGCCGCAAGGTGAACGAACCCGGGCAGATGGACATCGAGATAAGCGATGCGCTGCAGGTGGGCAAGTTCGACAAGGTGACGGACAGCATCGGTGCGCTGAAAAGCTATACGAAATCAAAGACGGAAGGCGCTGCCCTTCCGGACATCATACGAAGCTGGGACAAGACGCTGCCCACGGACAACAACCTGTTTTCCGCCCGGCGCAGCCAGAAAGAGTTCCTGAGCAAGAACCAGCCGGACACAGCCAAAGAGTCCATCCGCTTCCTGAAGGGTGTGAGCTTTGGCGAGGCTGCTGGCGGCAAGCCCTGCGGCATCGTGGATGGTGAGGGCAATGCCGAATACTTGACTGCCGTGATCCGCGAACTGCTGCGCAGCACGGAGTTTGTGGACGGGCTGACCGGTGAGGGCTGGCAGCTGTGGATTGACCAGCTGACCGGACTGACAAACCTGACGGTGGACAAAGTGACTGCCCGGCAAAGCCTGGTGGCGCTGGAACTGCTGATCGAGAAGGTGCGCAGCGTGTGCGGCCAGCTGGTGGTGTCCGCTGCCAACGGCAAGATCAAGGACGTGGTGAAGCAGGGCGACAACTACCGCATCGTGTTTGAGCAGGAATCGGGCTTTGTGGCCCATGACCTGATGCGCTGTGCGGTTACGGGTGGTAAGAAACTAAAAGCATACTGGGTGGAGGTGGCTTCGGTGATAGCCGGCGGTGTGCTGGTCCCGGTAAGCGAGTTTGGCGGGGTGAAGCCGGAGGCAGGCGATGAGTGCGTGCTGATGGGCAACACCGAAAACCCGCTCCGGCAGAACCTTATATCCATTGCGGCCACGGAGGACGGGCAGCCCCGTATCGACATTCTGGACGGTGTGAAGGCCAAGAACTTCAACGGCTGCCTTCGTTGCCGGCTGGGTAAGCTGGACGGCATCAGGAGCAGCGCTTTCCCGGCAGACAAACAGCCGAAAGGAAACGGCCTGTATGCCGACAACGTGTGGCTGAAGGGTACGTTCGTGTTGATGACGGGCGAGGACATCCTGACGCGGTTTGAGATAACCGAGGGGAAAATCCATTCAGCCGTGGAAAGCTTGCGCAAGGAAATACGCGAAGAACAGAGTTATCTGGACAACAGCAGTTTTGCCGACGGCATGGACAAATGGAAGACGGGCAGCAAGGCTACGCTGTTCACCCTGGGCGGACGCTGGATCTGGGCGAACGGCGGTCCTTACGGTACGAAGCCGGACGGCCATGCCGAGATACGGACCGAAGGCAAGGTGCCTTATGCCTATATCCGGAACAGCTATATCATGCAGAAACTGGAGGACTTCCGGCTGGTACCGGAGTACCGGCAGACGAACAGCCAGGGCGAACGGGTGCCCGGCGTGGTGTATCTGTCGTTCAGCTACCAGGTTATCAAGGCCGGAAGGTTGAAAATAGAATTTGTGAACGCTGATAAGACCGGGTTTGAGAACTTCAACATGTTCGGCCATGAAGAGGACCTGCCCGTTGGCGGTGAGAAGATGTTCACGTTGGACGGACTTTGGAACGGCACTGGCGACTTCAAGCTGTCGTTTACGGGCGTGATTTACATTTCGCTGCTGGTGTTCAGCACCAACAAGGCGGACGCACTGGCCTATAAGTACCGTACACTGTTCGAACAGAGCGACCGGCTGGTAAAGATTTCAGCGGCGGTCTTCGACAAGGACGGTAATGCGCTGAAAGAGACGGGGCTTGTCATAAAGCCTGAAGGTTCCGGTCTGTATGCGCAGGACAATACAGGAAAGATTGCCCTTATCGGGGTGAGCGTGGAGGAAGAGGACGAGTACGGAAATACCGTGAGCAAAATCAAGCTGACAGCCGACCATATACAGCTGGAGGGACTGGTAACGGCCAACGGCAACTTCAAGATACTGGAAGACGGCAGCATTGAAACGACCAACGGTAAGTTTACCGGAGAGATAGACAGCAGCAAAGGGAAAATCGGCGGCTTTGAGATAGGGAACGGCCGTATCGGTTCTGTGGCCGACTCTCACGGGAGCGGTGGCGGTCTTGCCATTTATGATGATTTTTTCCGTGTCGGCGGCAGCAAAGGATATGTGATGTTCGGTGATGATGTGATACCGTCTTCTGCAGGAGGAGCTTTTACCGCTGTCGGTCGTATCGTGAACTCAGCCCCCAATATATACGGGAATTACGGCTTCGACCAAGCGAACTATGGATTGTTTATAGATGTTACCGGCGGTACGAAGAACTACGGTATCAGCAGCAATGCGGCATTACTTGCCCCGGCGTTTATCAATACGAAAGCCAAGCTGCTTACCTTCGGAAGTGGAAACTACACGGTGGATTTCTCACAACACAATATCATTTTGATGTATTACAATGAACCCAACTACAGTAAGGTAGAGGTTACGCTGCCGTCGGAAAGTTCTGTGGCATACAAGTTCGGCATGAGTTACTTGCCTACCGATTTTGCAGCCATTGTCACGTTCAGGGTCAGACCCGGTTCAAAGAATATCATACTAAAAGGTATCTATAACCACAATGAAGATTTGCAAAACTACGAGATGGCATCCGGGGACTCCGTAACGGTACTTATTACAAAAGCGGACGGATTCCGTTACCAGATATTGAATCATTCATCCTAAAAAACAGATATATATGAAAAAGTTAGATTTCAGGAATTTCAGCGTTCCCACCGGAATAACCCGTCAGACGAGGGAGGTTTTCGATGCACGTGAGCAGATAGCCGATTTGCTGTATACGCGTGTCAGTGGCATCAAGGCCCATCGGCTTGCGTTCAAGATTTTCGAGAGTACCGGCGAGACCGAGTTCAGCGATGAGGAAACCGGGATGATACACATGGCGGTGGAACGCTATTGTCTTCCCAATGTGATAGATGCCCTGAACGAAATCCTGGGCGGGTCAGAAACCGATAAAAACGAATGAGTATGGCAGAAATGACACAAGAAGAACTGGTTCAGGAAGTGCTGGACCGTGTACTCCAGAGTTCTACCGGCGTGGAGGACTTGGAGACCGTCACCTCGCTGAGCGGTGTGAAATCACTGCCCGGGGAGAAGGACGGCAAGATGGTGAACGTCCCCCTGGAACTGATAGGGAAGCCTGCGAGCGATGCCGCCGCCCGTGCCGAGGCTGCCGCCAAGAAAGCGGAAGGAGCCGTAGCCGGACTGGAGGAAAAGACCCAGGCCGCCACGGAAGCGGCCACCAAGGCCAACGAAGCGGCAGCCAAGGCAGAAAACGCCGCTGCCAAGGTGGAACAGACTACGGCAGCAGCCATCGGCGGGGCTACCGCACGCTTTTCCTCATGGATGGAAACAGGCAACGTTTTACCTGACAAGAGTACCAAACCGGGCGGCAGCGTAGTGTATGTAGCGGATGCCGGGAAGTTCGCCTACCACATGGACTCCACCCTGTACGGGGACTGGGATGTGGCGGGTGTGCCTCCTGCCGGCATATTCATGAATGCGGACCGGACAGCCATCCTGCCGGACAAGCTCTACCTGCTGGGTGATGCCGTATATACCGGAACAGGCGGCAGCCTGAGACTGCTGGCCTACCGGCATGAGGTGATGAGCGGGGAAGCTTACGAGGCGCTGCAGGACAAGGATGCGAATACGCTGTATCTGATTTATGAGGAGGATTGACGATGATAACCATAGGCGGTAAGGAAATAACGGCTGCGTATGTGGGGAAACGTGCCCTGTCGGCTGTCTATGCCGGGGCAAGACTGGTGTGGTCTGCGATAAGCAGCTGTTTCGGACTTGGATACTGGAAAGGCGACGAGCCGTGGAACGGATCGGACGCATGGAACGGTAGCAGTAAAACTGATAAATGAATGATTATTATAAAAGGACAGTATTATGGCAAAAAGGAAAATAAGCGGAATCATCAACGCGACCGAGCATCCGATGAATCTTGAAACACCATGGAATCAGAAACAGCCGGACGGCACCTATCATGCCTATGCAGGCGATGACATCGAAGCGTTCCTGAAGAAGGAACTGTCAAACCGTACCCCTACCGAGGAACTGGTGAGCGGCGAGACGAAACCTCCTACATCCGGAACGGTGTTCGATGCGATGGTGGGTACGGTGACGGACGTGGATGTGCAGGACAGCGAGGACGGCACCCAGTACGTGATGACCGTCAAGCAGAAGGACAACCAGGGCGGCGAGAGCTCGAAGGAAGTGCGCTTTTCCAAGTACACGGACGATGACAAGGTGGTGGTGAACATCGACCTGACGGACAGCGGCGGTGCGGGACTTCCCGCCTCGCAGTATCTGGCACTGGGCAGCGGCTTTGTGGTGAAATACTCCGTAGGTGTGGGCACTGCCGGTGGCGGTACGGTGGACGGCTACAGCGACCTGAAAGCCCGTGTAATCGTGAAACGCGGTTCGACCGTCATCAGTGAGTTCCGGGATGCGGAGTTTGTGGGCGTTACAGCCGGACAGAGCTATACCTTTGACGCTTCGCCCTATCTGAAGGATGCCACTGCCTATACCGTACAGGTGGAAGCGCAGGCAACTTACCAGGACGGCACGCTGATGAAGACGGCCACGGCCAAGGTGACCATGGTGGCCATGGAGCTGGAGACCACCTACTCGGCGGGCAACGGGCTGGCCGACGGGGGATATAAAAATGACGTGAACATCCCCTTTACTGCCAAGGGCACGAGCGGTGAGAAGAACATCTACTACCGCGTGAACGGCGGACAGGCCTTTACCCTCGGTCTTTCGGCCGGCAGCGGTGTGCAGCAGAAGAACGTGACCATCCCCCTGACACAGATGCAGGAGGGTACGAACGTGGTGGAAGCCTACGCGCAGCATGAGAACTCCGGTGTGGTGAGCCGGGTGCATTACATTACGCTGCTGAAGGCAGGCGGAGGTGTGACAGCGTATGCCGGCCTGATGTTCAGCCACCGGGCAGCGGGGTTCCAGCGTGACTGGAAACACCCGGTGCTGGAGGCAGAGCAGTTCACGGCATGGAACTTCACGTATGCCGGCTATGACCGCGATGCGTACACGGCCCGTGTGAAAGTGACCGACCGGGGCAGCGTGGTGAAGGAAGACCTGCTGCAACGCGGTGAGACCGGCAGCTACGGACGGACGAACGTGAACGTGGAACCGTTGGACTACCGTGTGTCATGCGGCGATGCCGTGCTTGAGGTGCAGGTGAACACCACATCGCACCCGGACATTGAAGCCACGCTGGCACCGGATGCCGTGTGTACGTTTGACGCCTTCGGGCGAAGCAACACGGAAAACAACCCGGCAAGCTGGGTGAGCGGTGACAAGCGTATGGAGTTCCGGGACGTGCTGTGGAGCGTGAACGAATATGGTGCCGGTAGCGGCTGGCACAAGGACCGCCTGCTGCTGGCCGGTGGTGCAGGTATGACCCTGACCGCTGACGGCGGTTACCGCCCCTTCAACGAGGCGGACAAGCCCGAGGGATTTGCCATCCGTGACGTGGGCATGACGCTGGAGATAGAATACAGCACGGCCAACGTGACGGATACGGATGCCGAGCTGATCACCTGCCTGGGGCAGCTGGACAACGGCAACCGGTACGGGCTGATTGTGACTCCGGAAGAGGCCAAGTTCCTGACCGGTGTGGTGACCGAGGCGATGGATGCCGGACAGGTGCTGCGCTATGAAGACTCGGTGGGTACCAAGTTCCAGCCGGGTACGAATATCCGCATTACCTACGTGTTCTATCCGAACGTGCAGACCAACGAACAGCGCACGCTGATCGGTTTCTATGTGAACGGTGAAGAGTCGGCTGCTTCCAAGTGGCTCGACAAGGTGAATTTTGACATTCAGAGCCAGCTGGAATTTAAGTCGGCAGGTGCCGACCTGAACGTGAAGAGCGTGCGCATCTATAACAAGGCGCTGACCTCGGACGAGGTGCTGAACAACTACATCGTGGACCGCAACCACCTGGAGGATGCCGACGGGGAACCGGGCGTGCGCTCACTGGATGAGGACAACCGCGTGCTGAATGAAGGAGATACGGTGAGCATGGAGAAGCTGATGGGGCTGATGAAGAAGCGCCGGAACTCGATCCTGGTACTGATAGGCACGGGCAGCGTGGGCAGTGAGGTTCCGAGCGACAGCGACACGCTGAACGTGGTGGATGCACTGGCCCAGCTGAACGACAAGAAGGCCAACAAACTGGTAAGGGAGGTCCGTTTCTATAACGGAGAGGACAGGACGCTTGACTTTATCCTTACCAACGTATATGTCCGTATTCAGGGTACTTCTTCCGTGAACTATGCCAGAAAGAACTTCCGTTTCTACTTCCAGAAGACGGCAAGCGGCTGGACGGTTACATTGAGCTACGGGGAGATTGACGGAAACGGCAGGCAGAAGAATCCGGTGGTAACTACCGGCAAAAAAAATCTCTTCAAGTTACGCAGGAACTCGGTAGGCGCGAAGCTGGCATGTTCCAAATGCGACTTCTCGGACTCGTCCATGACCACCAATACCGGAGGTGCGAAGCTTATCAATGACGGACTGAAAGAGATGGGGCTGCTTACGCCTGCCCAGCGTTACGCCAAAGACCATGGGCTGGAGGACGATTACCGTTCGGCCATCGACGGCCTGCCGTGCGACCTGTTCGTAGCGAAGAGTGCCGACGAAGACCTGACCTATTACGGCCAGTACAACATGAACAACGAGAAGAGCGACAGCTACCCCATCTTCGGGCAGGATGAGACCATCGGCGGCGAGAAATGGGGCGAGGGCGACACGCTGAACTACCTGGAAGCCGACGAGGAAGGACACAAGCAGTACCTGCCCGTCTGCTTCGAGACGCTGAACAACTCCAATCCGCTGTGCCTGTTCCACTGGTTGCCGAGTACCGAACCGGAGCATAAGGATTTCATGGACTACAACTTTGACGGAGGACTGGAATTTAATCATCCGAAAGATACCTTCTGGTCGGACGGAGGCGGTGACGCGGAGGAAGAACCGAACCTGAAAGACCACCTCGGTACCGGTGACAAGTACGACAAGATGTACAAGGCCACCGACCGCATGATGAGTTTCGTCTACCGGTGCGTAAAGGAAACGCCTGCGGGCAGGAACATGGTTTACAGCACGGAATCCCATTCGTTCGAGGGGGTGGACTATGAGGACGACGGCGACAAGTTCCCTACCGCCAAGTGGCAGAGCGATACGTTCAGGAAAGAGGCATCGAAGTATTTCGACCTTCCCCACCTGATTGCCTACTATCTGTACGTGCAGTTCAACCTCGGCGTGGACCAGCTTGCGAAGAACATGCTTATCCGCACATGGGACGGTGTGAAATGGTTGATTGACTATTATGACGGCGACTGCCAGCTCGGTTCTGACAACAAGTCGTTCCTGACTGGGAAGTATGACGACAACCGCCAGACGAAGCGCGACGGGGCTTATGTGATGCAGGGTCATAACTCGTGGCTGTGGAACCTCATCGTGGCCAATTGCTGGGACATGATTGTGGAGATTATGGTGAGCGGATGGAACGGGGGCGCAAGCTTCATGAGTGCTTTCAGTATCCAGAAAGCCATTGACCATTTCGATACCGAACAGATGAAGAAGTGGTGCTCGCGCCTCTATAACAAGTCCGGCATCTTCAAATACATCTATCCGTTCCTGAACGAAATGCCGGTGGGTGCGGACGGAGCCAAACAGACCTATCCGCAAATCTACGGTCTGAAGGGTTCGTTGAAAGCACACCGAAACTACTTCATCCAACGCCGGTATGACCTGAAGCAGGTGGAGTACGGCTATGTATCCACGCTGGGTGCCCAGTTCTACCAGAGTACGGCATCGCTGGACAAGGCCTACACGCTGAAACCGATGCAGTACCGTCTGACCATTCCGTACCGTGTGCAGCTTTCCACCAGCAACGGCGTGCAGGCCGACAGCGGCGTGGTGGATGCGGACGTGCTCCACTCGTTGCAGCTGACCCGTGCCTTCGGTGAAAATGACCCGTTGAAGATCATCGGTGCGGCGAAAGTCAAGGAACTGGTTTGGCATGAGGATGCGTTCGCAATCGGCTTCAACTTCGGTCTGCTGACCTCACTGGTAAAACTCGACATGAGCGTGGAGAAAGCCAGCGGTTACCGGAACGGCTCGTTCATGGCTTCGACGAACGGCATGCTGCTTCTGGAAGAAGTGAACATGCGGAACAACCGGCTGGCCCGGAACGGGGACAACGGCAATGTGGCTACTTTGGACTTGAGCTGGCAGGGCCGCCTGAAGAAACTGGACGTGAGGGGTACGGGGCTGACCCGTGTGAAACTGGCCACCGGTGCGCCCGTTGTGCAGTTATGCCTGCCGGACACGATTGAGGAACTGTTCCTGGAATATCTGACCAAGCTGTCCGACAGTGGCCTGATACTGGAAGGCATCAATAATGTGCGGGGCTACCGCTACACCAACTGCCCCGGCATCGACGGGTTCGCTATGCTGGAACGCCTTCACCAGGCCAGACTGAACGGCAGCGGCAAGCTGGAACGCTTCGTGCTGGAGATAGACCGGGAAGACGACGGAACCCTGCTGAAGAAGTATTACGACTACGGAACGTATACGCAGACGGGTGCCGTGGATGACCGGCATTCGGGACTGAGGGGCAAGCTGACCCTGACGAAGTATCTGGCTGATGAGGAACTGGAGAAGTATGCCGCCCGTTATCCGGAACTGACCATCAAGCAGCCGCCCTATACGATGATTGAGTTTGACGACAGTGTGGCCGACGATGCCAATGTTTCGAACCTGGACAACAAGACGGGGTACAAATTCGGCAATACGTACAAAATGAGCGGGCATGTGAATGCCATCCTGTCCAAGCGCCACCGCGTATTGGCCAAGGTGACCAGGATGCCCACGAGCCGGAAGGTGGAGATAGCCGGGCAGCAGGTGGAAGTGAACAACCCGGACGGGGAGATGACCTATTTCCCCCTGCATGACGAAAGCTCGAACTTCTATGCCGATGCGGAGGATATGAACGATTGCACGGTGGCGAAGCTGGACGGCAGCGAGGGAGACTGGATGATGTATGAGCCGTTTTACTGGAGCAAAGGCATCAACGATTATTTGAACAACAAGAAGTACGCCTGCTACAGCAGTTATCCGGAGGACGAAATGCCCCCGATTCCGGACGCGACGGTACTGACACTGGATGCCATCAAGGAGATACAGGGCGGCTGGCTGGGTGAACGCAAGATTATGAGCGGCAAGCCCACGCTGATGGAATCCTATACGACGGACAAGGCTTATTCCGTGTGCAAAGTGGACGTGTCGGGTTACAGACGTGTCCGCTTCCCGAGCGTTCCAGGAACAGGGCTTATCGGCAGTGTGTTTGCTGATGCGGAGGGAAACATCCTGAAGAGTATTGTGGTGCCGACCATCGGCTTGAAATTTGAAGCCGGCATGTATCTGATAGCAGACGTTCCGGAACGTGCTACAGCCCTGCATTTCTCCATTCTGAACACGGCAGAGTTTGACTGCGTGGTGCTGAGCAACAGCGACAAGATAGAGGACATGGAACCGGATTGGGTGGCCAATGAGGAACATCTGTGTGCCGTTGTGGGCAGTTCTGTAGTGGGCAGCAAGTTGCGTGCCTGCATAACCGGAGCTTCGACCACGGCAAGCATGACATGGACGGACTTCCACTATTACAGCCAGCAGCGTGGCATGCAGCAGATAGATGCCCTGATGCACAGCCGCATCGCGAACCTGAGCTATGCAAAGTACGGGCGTAGGGACATGCAGGAACAATGCGGTGCCGGTCAGCATAACAATAACCGGACAACGGGTGGAACGGCCGACCATGGAATGACAGATACCATCGGCTATGACGAAGCGTATGTCATCAACAACAAAATCACGAATTCGCTGATTGACGGCTTGGTGCATCAGTATGCCTGGTATAAGAGCCGGGACGAATACGGACAGGCGACCGTGGTGCAGGTGAACAATATCTGCTGCCTGGGCTACGAGGACATCTACGGCAACAAGTATGACATGATGGACGGCGTGGATCTGCCGAATGACAGCGGCAACCAGGGCAAATGGCGCATCTGGATGCCTGACGGCAGTATCCGTATGGTACAGGGCAAGAAGGACAGCGGTCAGTGGATTACAGGCGTGGCGCACGGCAAGTATATGGACATGGTTCCGGTAGGTAATTTGAACGGATCATCTTCCACCTACTATACCGACATGTACTGGATAAGCACCGCTACAGTCCGTGTGGTCTATCGCGGGTGCTACAATGCGAATGCGAATGGCGGTGTGTCGTATGCGCATGCGGATCACGGTGCTTCGGATACGCATGCGCATGTCGGCTCTCGTCTGGCCTTCCGCGGCAAAATCGTCCGGGCGCAAAGCGTGGCAGCGTACAAGGCGATACGCGAGGTGGCGTAAGCGCAAAGCGCCAAAGCGTGGAGCGAAGCGACTAAAACGAAAGAACGGGATTCGGATGGTTTCCGAATTCCATTTAAAAGGTATTCAAATACCGGCGAAGCCGGTCGAAAAAATAGAATTTTGAGGTATATGAAAAAGATTATCGCATTTTTAAAAATGAGTAACCGTTACAAGCATCTTATCGGTGGTTTGATGGTAGGTCTATTGGGATTTACTCCTTGGACGGCCTTTTATGCTGCGGCCATTGCAGCTTCCTGTCTGGAACTGAAAGATACTCTTCGGGGAAGTCCTTGGGACTGGATTGATTGGGGGCTCACCGTCGCGGGTGGCAGTATATCCGTTTTATTTTGGATGATAGTGTAATTCGTTTATCTGTTTTGCCTGTTAAATCAGTAACTTTGCAAGCGGTAGAGTTCCCCAATAGTCCGTGTGGTCTATCGCGGGTACAACAATGCGAATGCGAATGGCGGTGTGTCGAATGCGAATGCGAATAACGATGCTTCGAATACGAATGCGAATGTCGGCTCGCGTCTGGAAATCTAACAAATCGGCGTACAGCAGCGGGGACGTGTCCCCGAAGCGGTGCCGAGGGGAGCAAGCCACAGCAACAGCACCAGAAAAGGTGGAAAGCTGAAAAATCACGCGTCGGGTGGAGTTTGGTAGGCTGTTATCAGTTCGAAGAAGTCAGACCCGGGGAAAGGAAGGCCCTCATCTTCCATGTTTATTAACCAATAGCTTATGCGCAGGGAAGGATATATTATCGAGGAAATCATCGAATACTCCAATATGTCGGAGGCATTCGATTCGGTACTTCGCGGAACCGATCGTAAGAGGTCAAGGCAGGGACGATTCCTGCTTGCCCATAGGGAGAAGATTATCACCGAACTGACGGCTTCCATTGCGGACGGCTCATTCCGGCTGGGCGGCTACCATGAGAGGGAAATTGAAGAATACGGTAAAAAACGTATTTTGCAGATCCTGTCCATGAAAGACCGCATCGCTGTGTTTGCCATCATGAATGTGGTGGACCGCCACCTGCAAAAACGTTATATCCGGACAACTGGTGCAAGCATCAAAAGGCGCGGTACTCATGACCTGATGAACTGCATACGTACCGATTTGCAAAAAAATCCGGAAGGCACGCTTTACGCATACAAATTTGACATCCGGAGGTTTTATGACAATGCGCGGCAGGACTTTGTTATGTGGTGCTTCCGGAGGGTGTTCAAGGACAAAAGGCTGTTGGTCTTGTTGGAGCGGTTTGTTAAGCTGCTGCCGGAAGGTATCAGTTTCGGACTGCGCAGTTCACAAGGGGCAGGAAATCTGCTTCTGTCTGTATTTTTAGACCACTATCTGAAGGATAAGTACGGGGTTCGTTATTACTATCGCTATTGCGATGACGGACTGGTACTCGGTAAAACGAAAGCGGAATTGTGGAAGATTCGTGATGCTGTTCACGGGCAAATGGGAAAAATAGACTTGGAAATAAAGCCGAATGAACGGGTGTTCCCTGTGGAAGAAGGCATTGATTTCCTTGGCTATGTTATCCGTCCCGACTATGTAAGATTGCGGAAACGCATCAAACAGAAGTTTGCCCGGAAAATGCACGAGGTAAAATCGAGAAAAAGACGGCGGGAACTGATTGCCAGTTTCTACGGCATGACGAAGCACGCCGACTGTAATAAGTTGTTTAAAAAATTAACAGGCAAAGAAATGAGAAGTTTTAAAGACTTGAATGTCGCTTACAAGCCGGAAGACGGTAAAAAGCGATTCCCCGGAGTGGTGGTAAGCATCCGGGAACTGGTAAACTTACCCATTGTAGTGAAGGACTTTGAGACCGGTATCAAAACCGAGCAGGGAGAAGACCGCTGTATTGTGGCCATCGAAGTGAACGGCGAGGCAAAGAAGTTCTTCACCAACAGCGAGGAAATGAAGAATATTCTCGCACAAATAAAGGAAATGCCGGATGGTTTCCCGTTTGAAACGACCATCAAGACAGAGACATTCGGCAAAGGTAGAACCAAATACGTGTTTACATGAGAAGAGTTGAAGGAAGTTCCGGGGTTTCGCTGATGGAATGCACGAACCCGGTTAAAGACAAATGGCGCATCCGATGGGATGTGCAGGAAAAAGAGAACGGCTCTGCCTCCTACATGGAAGAGGAGTTCGGGCATAAGCCTACTGATGAGGAAATCCACACATTGGTTATGTCCTGGTATAACAGCCAGACTGATGCGGCTATCCTATCCGGATTCGCCTATAATGGTGCCCATGTATGGCTTTCTGTGGAGAACCAGTACAACTATAAGGCAGCATACGATTTGGCCGTTCAGACGGGCGGAGAAACCCTGCCAGTGACGTTTAAGTTTGGTTCGGATGAACAACCGGAATACCATACTTTTACTCAGTTAGAAGAACTGAAAGATTTCTATACAAAAGCAGTAGGATTCATTCAGACAGTTCTGGCTGAAGGCTGGGAAAAAAAGGACAAGTTCAATTTGGAATTATATCGGATTGAGTGATTGACAATCCCTTCGGGGGAGGGATAAAAAAAGCCCCCGGCCTGTTAATATAGACGCCAATCATTTATTAACACAAAACGCCACGAGAGTGCGCGACCGGGGGCAATGCCCTCTGCCGCACTCTCGTGGCGTTTTTACGCATTAAATAAATGATTGGCATTGCAAAAGTACAAAAATGATTGGATATGACATTGTTTGAAGCACTTAAATTTAACAGAGAACCGCTTGAAATGCTTATAAGTTTGGGCGGCAAGCAGGATGACCTTCGATTCATAGACTTATATACGGAGTATGAGGTCATGAAAAAACAAGGTGAAAAGACCACTTATGCAGTGGCGTTTTTGGCAAATAAATATTCGGTAAGCGAACGTAAGGTGTATGATGTTATCAAACGGTTTGGAAAGCACTGCACGCTCGGTGCAGTGTGATTGATGTGCCGGGGATGCCTTGTGTTGTCCGGTAGAGCTACCTTTGTACAACCAAAAATAAAGCTCCTGAATAAGTATTACCAGACATTAGACAAGATACTCCAAACGGGCAAAATCCAGACCAATAGGAAAGGGCGTATCAAGTATCTATTAAACGAAAGGCTCATGCTAACCCCCGCTGATTTACTTGACATATTTGAAAGCCACGGGATAGCCAGGAAAAAGCTGAAAGAGGAATTGAAACTGTTTATGCAAGGAGTCCGGGATGTGGAAAAATACAAAGAGGCAGGGATTACCTGGTGGGATTATTGCGGCCATACCCTTGTAAACAGCTATCCAACTTACTTTGAAAAGCTTCCACCCCTCATAACCAGGATTAACCGGGAAAAGCGCAACAGCAAGAATTATGTCCTGTTTCTTGGAGAAACCGGGGTGGAAAGCAACCAGGCACCCTGCCTGAGTCTTGTGCAGTTCCAAATTGATGAGGGAGAATTGGTGCTATCTGCATATCAGCGTAGTTCTGATGCGAACCTTGGGCTTCCGGCTGATATTTATCATCTTTATCTGATGGCAAGGCAGGTGGAGCTTCCCCTGAAGTCCATAACCCTTGACCTTGGAAATGTGCATATATATGAAAATAACATTGACCGGACTCTGGAACTGTTATCCGGAGTTGAAAACATTAAATTTGACTTGAACGTATGAAGAATATGAATTTATCTGCACCACTGCCATTTGTAGGCCAAAAAAGAATGTTTGCTAAAGAGTTTATTAAAGTTTTGGAACAGTTCCCTGAAGATACCGTGTTTGTGGACTTGTTTGGCGGTTCCGGACTTCTTTCGCATATAGCCAAAAGAAGCAAGCCCGATGCTACTGTTGTCTACAATGACTTCGACAACTACCGGTTCAGACTGAAAAATATCCCACAGACAAATAAACTGCTTGCCGATATTAGGGAGCTGGTGGGTAATTCGATACCCAAACATAAACCAATTAAAGGGGAACTTAGAGAACGCATTTTTAAACGTATCGAGGAAGAAGAACTAAATGTTGGGTACGTGGATTTTATAACCTTATCATCCTCACTTATGTTCTCCATGAAGTATAAATTGTCTGTAGCCGAAATGCGCAAGGAAGTCCTTTATAACAACATTCGCAAGACCGGTTATCCGGAGTCTTCTGACTACTTAAAAGGGCTTGAAATTGTATCATGCGACTACAAAGCAGTATTCAACCAATATAAGGATGTTCCCGGAGTCGTCTTTTTAATTGATCCGCCTTATCTTTCCACTGATGTTGGTACGTACAATATGTATTGGCGCTTGTCTGATTATTTGGATGTTTTAAAGATACTCGAAAAGCATTCCTTCGTTTATTTCACATCCAATAAATCCTCCATACTTGAACTGTGTGAATGGATTGGAGCAAACAAAACCATTGGCAATCCTTTTGAGGGTTGTACAAAAAAGGAATTCAATGCCCACATGAATTATTCTGCCGAATATACAGACATGATGCTGTATAAGAAACAGGAAAAATTAGTTCATAAAACAGCTGCTTAGCACTGAACAAAGATACAATTTTTCAAGCAGAAGGCCAAACTTTTGAGCCTTATTTTAATGCCGTTATAAAGCCATTTTTTATGAAATTATAAAGCCGAAACAGAGGTCATTACAAAACTTTTGTTTCGGCTTTTTGAGTGTTGCGCGCTTTCCTTTTTTGAACGCTTCGTTTTGTCCTTTTCCCTGAAAATCGAACGCTTCGTTTCGGATTCTGCGGAAATTTGGATTTGCGGATTATAACAAGATTTCTATTAGGTGTATTACTCCTTTTTAGCATTACCATGCAGGGGCAACAAGTGAAAGTGAATTATGAAAATATAACAAATTCCCTTCCTGTTATTTTACAAGAATATTTCCGGATGCAAGGTGTACAACATCTGAATCTGACTATCAAGGGTGAATTCAATGGGAAACGAGCCAAGCTAAAAAAAATATCTTGCAACAATGGTGTGTTTACAGAAAGAGAACTTTTACCTGATTTCGTACATTTTATATTGGTCGATAGTGTAGAAACACTTGATTTTATGGTAGCACCATACAAAGAAGATAGCATACGTTTAACTTGTTTTTATCCACCAGTAGACAATATGCCATTGTTCACAGATACGGTACGCTTGGATAGACATAAGATTCTAATGGAAACGTATACACCTGGTGATGGTTTTGATATTCCTATTATAAGTTATACCTCTGGTATTTCGGTGCAAGGTGGAATCTGGTTTTGTGGATTACGTGATTCAAAAGTAGAGCCACGAAAATGGTATGAGAAGTATGGTATTGATGATTATGTCTATTATACAATTCGTTTGGAGGAGGATAAACCTTCAAGTAAAGGAACTGTTTACGTCAAAATATCGAAGTAATTTTGGGGCCTAATGCTCCTGTATCAGAAATACAGAGAACAAGCTACCCTAACGCAAGCCTATAAGGCTCCGGCGTTTCCGCTGGGGGCTTTCTAACTTTTGTACTTATAGAATATCAAAAAGAAAGCGATAGTGGAGTGTTACCCTCCCTAAAAAAACACTTTTCAGTGTCTAACTGCATTTTTTGATAATTAAATACGTTGTATAATTAGTTTTCCCATCATTGTATGGGTAAAATTCAACATATTAGTTGGATCGTTCAGTTCTCCTGTTCTATCGTAGAATGAAAAGATTGTCTTATCCAGTTCTTTAATATCCCAATAATGACTACCACCAAAATATAATGTGCTAAAGTTAGGAGTGGCGAAAGACCATCTTCCACGAATCTCATCTTCTTTTTTGTTCCCATCCTTATCAATCTCTACATTGGCTCGTGTATATGTTCCATCTTTATCGAAATTCCAAATAGATTCCCAAGAGCTTCCGTCTTCATACTCTTTTTTTCCGCCAGTCCAGGTTATATCACATATTAGTGCGATAATGCTTTCTTCTCCATCGTTATAATATCCTTGTTTCTCAACACAATTGGAAAGAAGCACCATCTGTACAATCACTGCAAAAAAACGATTATTCTTTTCATAATTAATATATTAAACTACACAAATGTATACAAACTTTTGTAGATTTGACAATCTGAACTTTTAATTTAGGAAAATTAAGGGAAATACAGAACTATAAACCTTAAACTGAGAATGATTTGCCTAATTTTGCGATATAAAAATTAGTAACATGAAAAACCTAAAAAAATATATCATAATAGCTATTTTAGCCAGTGTTGTTATATATTTATCAGGATGTGCAAGTCTTACTTATAATCCGCACAGCCAAACAGAAAAAGTAAAAGTGACTTTAAAGAATAAATAACTGTATCATATCAGTTTATGCAACTTGTAAAAGTCATATATATAACATTGATGCTCTGCCTGTTTATATTTGGTGCTAACGGGCAAGAAAACATCAGAGAGAACCATATCAAACTTAAAAATGACAGTTCAAGAATTCTCTTTGATAAAGTATGTATGCCGTTCAATAAGACAGATTTATTATTGCCCAATCCCAATGCGAAAGACGTAGAAACAGCCATTGACAACACAAATTTTAAAGCGGATAGACCTTTCTATATACCACTATATTACATTAATCCTACTCCAATGTTTTATGGGGACTATAGTACAAGCGGACATATTTTCTCTCATTTCTATGGCAGTGGCTCACAAACCACGTTGCCGGGAATAGGACGGATAAACGAGGCTTCAATAATGTTTCATCATCAATTCAACAATGATTTTGAAACCCGACTGGGCATTAATGCCACCAAATATAACTTTCCCAAAAGTACCGGACAGGCTTTTGGCATCTATGGCGCAATGATTTATCACCCAAATGAAAGATTAAGACTAAAAGTGTTTGGAGTATATACACCGACTTACCAGTATGGCTTTTATAAAAATACATATGGCATTACTGCCGGGTATGATTTTACAGACCGGTTGGAAATGGAAGTCGGCATACAAAATTATTACAATCCGGAGAAAGGTTGGAATGTGGTTCCAATAGTCATACCACGCTACAAGTTTAAGAAGTTTGATATTGGAATAGACGTAGGCGGGCTACTTTATGAAACAATACGGAAATAGGAAAGGAAAAGCTGTCCTTCCATATCTCTGACGTTTTTTTGTCATATCCTTAGTCTTTTTCCTTACCGTTTCTTTCATAGCCTCTTGCTATACTGATCATTCCTTTACAAATGTAGCGTGCGGATCTTTCTGGGCCGCACACAGGATGTGGAGGCATTGAAATATTACCCTCTCTTTTTCGGGAAATACGAGAAGGAGAAGAAGTCCGCCAGTTCCGGCAGCAGCGGTGACGGCCGTAATTCCAGCGTGACCATCAGCACACAGAAGGAAGGGATATATGAATCAAAGGACTTCGCCTCACTGGATGGAACCGGGGGAATTTATCGGAATGGGAAACCGTTCCAATATCAAAGGGCATTTCAGGAAGAAGTTCAGGCTCTTCGAACTGAAGGAGGAACCGCTGCCGGTAGTCGCGTTCAGGACGGAGAAGGAAATATCTGACAATTATACCAGAATACTGAAAGATATCGAGAGGGTGCTTGGGATGGAAGACGCAGAAGTGGATGTAAATTCTTTGTTCATCGGTAAGTGAATATATATTTGGCAAATAAAAAATACACTAAAAATAAAAGTGAGAAAATGTATTTTGCTATATTTGCAGCATGTTTCGGAAGTATAAAGCATATTCTGTTCAGAAAATTACGATATGACAATGAAAGAAGATGTTCAACCAAAGAAGAGGTCTGAAAAGATAATAATTTCAATAAGTGGCGAAACCTCCGAATGGCTGGAATTATATTGCAAAACAGACGGAATACTCCGTAAAGACTTCGTTTCACTCCTGCTGGATTATTTCGAGCGTACCGGGTTTGACCTGCAATATAGCGTTCTTGATTATTTCCCATTGGAGAAGATTATCGGAGAATTGTGCTGGGTACATAATGAACAAAAGACTTTCGGAAAAATACATGTAAAAACTGAGTTGTAATCAAACCTATTGATAATACTATGAAAAAACAATCTATATATTTTTTAGTTATCATCATTTTGTTAGTACAGACATCTTGCCAACAAAACAATGAGGAAGAAGACTTTTTTAATAATCAAATAACACTCTTAGAAAATAATCCTCGATTATATCTTTCTAAAATTGATTCAACCCAGGTCACTAATCTTAATAACTCAAAAGAAGCAACTCATTTCTTATTGGTTTCATTAGCAAATCACTATATAAATAATTATTACCCACATAAAGGGTTATTACAAAAAAGTATTCATATTTTCACAAAAAAGAAACTAATTCAACAACAACTTGAATCCCTTTTGTTTCTTGCCAAAACATACAAAAAAGAAAAAAACTTAAAAATGGAGGTGCAAGCTATAGAAAAAGCTATAGACATAGCAAGCCAAATAGAGGATAAAGAATGGCTATGTTGTTTATATGGCTATCTAGGAGATATGTATATCCGCAAATACAATATGTTGAAATTTATTAAATATCAAACATTAGCTAACCAGTGTATTGAAGATATTGCATTTAGGGATATGGATATATCAACTCAAGTACAAATGGCAAAAAGCTTTTTATATATAGGAAATCATAAAAAAGCCTATGAGTTATTGAATTTAATAGAAATTTCCATTGATAAAAACAATATTTATTATAATGAAATCAAATGCCTACAAGGTATTGCGTTATATAAGACTAAACAATGGACATTATGTATTGATAAATTACAGGAAGCTATAACATTAAAACAAACAGATGATTTTTTGTTTGTCTGCCATTCTATACTAACTTATTGCTATTACTCCATAAATGATTTAGCAAATGCTTATAAACATAGAAAATTAGCTATACAATATGACACAGACCCGGAAACTAATTTTGCTGAAATAGAATTTTATAAACTGTGTGCAGAATTTGCTAGAGAGAATAATAATACAGATAATCAAATTGATTGCCTGTATAAGGCAATAGAACGACATGAAATTCTTCTAAGAAATTTGAATGGAAGTTCTTTAGATGAAGCTATTCAAGCATATACCCACTTTTGTGATAAAAAAAATTATGAAAAGAAATTATCTACATACAAATATACTGCTTTAAGTTCTCTTTTTATAGCAAGTATAGGGCTATTAATCTACATCAATAAAAAAAGAAAACAAGCTTACCAAATTGTGGCTCTTCACCAACAAATAGAAACATTGGAGGGATTAAATAATATAAAAGATGAAGCAAAGATGTTCATTTTACGTGATTTTGAAGTAGCCAAACAAATTGCGATGTTGAGATATACGCAAAAAGAACAAAGTGCTAAATTTATAAAAGAATTAAATAGATTCAATATTACACAAAATAATTCTTTACTAACTACGCAATGGGACAATTTTTATAAACACATTGATTTATCTTTTGATAATTTTTATACACTGCTGAAAGATAACTTTTCAGATCTAAATGAGAAAGAACTACAACTTTGCTGTATGATGGTTGCAGGGTTCAAGACAGAAGAAATTGCAGCTATATGGATGCAAAGTATTTTTTCTGTACACAAATATAAAACCAATATCCGAAAGAAACTTAAAACTCCTGAAGGTGCTAATATCATAGCTTTTTTAATGTCTGCTCCTCCATTCCAATGACAGTTTATACTTTTACAATCTTTTTTTGTGATATACCCTAAATATCAAATAGTTATATATTAAGTTTACAAGTTAACAAAAAGGCTTACAAATGGCGATTTGAAGTATTAAGTCTAACTTTGCAACGTTCAAAATCAATAAATTATATGATAAAAAAAGGTTTTTTACTTGCATCGTTTGCCATAGGTGTTTTTGCAAATATATTCGCACAGGACACCTTATCTTTCAAAAAGACAAGAGATAAAAATATCTATGTAGAGTTTTTAGGATCTTCTAACCTTATTGGAGTTTCTTTCGATTCAAGATTTACTTCTATATCCCCATGGGGATATAGGCTTGGTGTTTCTTATTTTCAAGGAGGGGATTCTTTTATTAAAGCATCTAACTCTAATAGAGGGCTATTTTTCCCTATCGAAGTCAACTTTCTCACCTCTGGAAATAAGCACAAATTAGAACTTGGATTAGGTTCTAATCTTGGAATATATAACGAACATATTTCTTTTATAGAAAAATCAAAGGATCAATATGAAACAATAAATTTAACTTCCAATACAACATTTGGATATTATTTCTTTTCTAATATAGGTTACCGTTACATATCAACTAAAGGTTTTCTATTTAGAATAGGATTAAGCCCTTCTTTTAGTTTTAATGATAAACACGGTGTAACAAAAGAACCATTTATTTACCCTTATATTAGTTTTGGATATTCATTTTAATAAATTACACATATATGAAAAAAGAACAAAGTGCCAAACTTTTAAAGGAAATAGAAAAATTTAACTTCATAAAATATAATGACCTATTAACAATACAATGAAACAGTTTTTATAAACATATAGATTTATCTTTTGACAATTTTTACTCCATGTTAAAGGAAAACTATTCATGCTTAAATGAAAAAGAAATGCAGCTATGTTGTATGATGATTGCAGGTTTTAAAACAGAAGAAATAGCTGCTATTTGGATGCAAAGCATATTTTCATAGATACAAGACCAATATTCGAAAGAAAATTAAAGCACCTGATGGAGCCAATATTATTACCTTTCTTTCTCAAAAAAATGAAATAAATAAAAAAGATAAATATTACAAGTCTTTTTCTATATTCACTACTGACAATCAATTGATTAAATCAAATCATTACAATAAAATAAATTCTATTATAAATGGATTTTACATATATATTGCATAAATTTGCACATTGTTAAAGCCATATTATGGCAATATAAATAGATAAAATGTAAACTGAAAAAGCATGGTATAAAATGAAAAAAAAATTATTTTATTTGTTATATATCATAACTACTTCTTTCTTTATGGCTTGTGAGAAAGAAGAACATTTAGTAAATAAAAACAATGAACAGTTACCACAAAACCCTAAAGATACGGTTCAAAATAAATTTATTTTTCAATGGGACACCCTTATTGATGATAGTAAAAATGATGACGAATTTTTTATTGGTAACCAATATATAGGAGTACAAAGATGGGAATGTTTAGCAACTCCACCTCACATATATGTAGGAGCAACATTTCCTAAAAGTTCTTTCGCTACAACTTTCGATAGAGAAAATATAGATAAGAAACATCCAATAGATTTAACTTTTAATTTTCCCATTCCATACATAACTTGTATGGAAGATGTTAAGGGAAGTGAATATCTACAAAAGATAAAAGAAGCTCTGAAATCCAAAGAATTCCAGAGCTATACTTCACCTCAAAGACCATATATTATAAAATTTGCAGAATTAAAATCTCTATCAAATATAGAGAACTATTTCCCATATAATAAAGAGTTTGGCAATGCACTAAAAAAAATAGCACAACAAGAATTTAATATGAAAAACATAAAAAGCCTATGTATTAGTGAAGTTATATTCAAAGGATTCACAATCTCAATGGATGTACCCTCAGATGGGTTATTCATTGCCCCTCCCTCTTCCCTTGAAGAATTAGTTTATATACGAACACTAACATATGGTGTTACTGCTTATTTTGTAATAGCAAGTAATAATTCATACCAAAATGTTTTAGAAGCTTTTAAAAACTCATTTATGGATGAATATTATAATCCCAATGGTACATCACACGAATCCCAAATTATTTTATTAACGATATCCGATATAAACCAAGAAGCATCTATAAAATTAACATTCAACGACTTAAATAGATTTTTAAAAAATCCATTTATAAACGGTAATACATATGGATATCCTATATATTGTGAAGCTTTTTCCTTTAAAAATAACAAAGTCTTCACAAGAGAAAACTAAAAACTATTACTAATCAACTCATTTAACTATGAACTCAAAATTATTTATTTTATTCTTAAGTTTCTGTTTGTTTTCGTCATGCTCAACGATGCTTGAGATAATAACAGGAGATTATAAATGCGCATACCCTAATTGTAATGAACGGGCGACAACAAATTCAGTATATTGCCCATACCATAAGCCCTACTATCTTAAATAGCATCATCACATACATACCTTCTCCTGTTTTCCCGCCTCTCTCTTTTTCTCCATATCCTTTTCAACCAGGGTTGTGATCACCCTGGAAGGGGAGGAATTATGGATATACATGAACAATCCCGGATTTTCGGGTTAGCGGAAATTTCTGGTTGGTAATTTTTAAAATTCGCTATCTTTGCTTACCTTTGTTTTATGAAACCCGGACAACTCCTTCGTGCCATCCTTCCGGATGTGCTTATAGACAACTTTAATATTGTCAATTTCGACAAAAGTGCTGACCGTTTTGATATTTA
>UMKG01037178.1_pt1 | contig 26702 bp, 24 predicted proteins | sample 1966261 | NCBI WGS metagenome assembly UMKG01 (sample SAMEA4836169, study PRJEB28245) | human gut metagenome | biome: gut microbiome; material: fecal sample | place: Denmark | collected 2008 | reverse complement strand
TCTGAACGGCTGATTTTCGTCGTCCCGGCGGAATTTCTCGCCTGAAAACGCGTTCCTCTGATATCGGATAAGACGATATTTCCGGCGCTGAGAGAAGTAAAAACCGATCCGAACGAAAGACCGTCGATTTCAATCGTACCGGCCGATACGCTGAGATGAAGGTCGGAAACAAAATAATCTTCCGGAACCGTGATGGTCAGATTCATTTTTTTGTTCCAATTGCCGAACATATTCCACCATTCGTATGCAAAGCCCGAACCACGAATATGCAGGCATGCCTCTTCCACAGCGAATTTCCATTCCTCTTTTTGATTCGACTCCGCATCGACGACGATGCTTTCAACCTCATTGGAAGTCTGGATTTTCACTTGCCCGTAAGGCATCTCGATTCTCCACTTCTGCACCTCTTCGACGGCAAACGCGTAGGACTCGGTATACTCGGATTCCGCCCCCGAAAGAGCCTTGGGATCAAAGCCGAGTTGGCTCATTCCTCCGATCGTCAGACCGCCTCCTGCGATAGCGAGTACGACCGCTGAAATCGCAATTTTACTCATAAATTCTCTCCCTTCCGTCGGAACAAATTCCCGATTGCCCGAACAGACGCCTTCCCGGCGGTGAAAACCAGACGCAGAACGTATTTTCCGAAAAGAAGTCCGATAGAAATCAAAAGCAGACTAAGCCCTAACTGAACAAGCCCTGCGTAAACATTTACCCCCATATGTACAAAGGAGCCTACCGCATAGAAAATTCCTGCCGCGAGAATTCCCGCCGTCGCGGCACCGATTCCCAAAACGAGGCCGCCAATCAAGACGCACAAAGCGAAAAGCAAGGCGCCGAGCACGATCCAAAGCGGAAAGAGCAGAATGACAAGCACGATCTTTCCTGCGGTCATTTTTTTCCTTTTTCTTCCTTTTTGACCGGAAGAAACGGATCGCCCTCTCTCTTCCATGATCGCTTCGACGATGGTCTCCAATGAGCCCAAAGAAGCCACCGCCTCTTCTTCTTTCTCTCCGTTTTCCATTCGATCGTCGATCAATTCGCTGTAATACGCGACGACATCGTTGATTTCCTGCTTATCGAGATTTCGGATGCGGTACCGCAACCGATGAATGAATTCTTTCTTTTTCATATGCTTATTCCTTTCCGGCGATGAAACGGTAAATCGATTCCATTTCTTCCCATTCGTATTTGAATTCCCGGATTCGCCCTTTCCCTTTTTCAGTAATCTGATAGTACTTTCTCAGTCGTCCGTTGTGATCCATCGTATAGGTTTTCAGTTGATTGGACGATTCCAGACGACGAAGAATCGGATAAAGCGTCGATTCCGACAGATCGACAAGCGAACTCAGATCGCTGATGATCTTGTATCCGTAGGAAGGTTCCCGTTCAATGACCGCCAGAACGCAAATTTCAAGCAATCCTTTTTTCAACTGTACGTTCATAAATCCCTCCTATCACATAATATTATGTAAAGCATAGTATGTCAATCTATTTTTTAATTACAGCAGAAAACGCACTTTCAGCGGCGATAGATGAATACTTTTTATTTTGCATTGACGCTTTGCCTTTTGGACATCGCCCCGCCTTGAACACAGAAGGTTATAAATTCGGTATACTTTGCCGTCAATATACTAAAAACCCATTCTTGTACTGTTCAACAAAAAAGAACTTGAAGTTTTGCATCCAAGTTCTTTTCTTCTATTCATCTGAAAGGGCGATCAACCATTCGCTTTTGATTCCTGAGGAACCGCGAATTTCTTCTCACACCTTCTTTTAATACATCGGAGTATTCGGTTCTTTTTTCTCTTCTTTTACGGAAGCGACGGCGCATTCGGTCGTGATGAACATCGCGGCGATCGAAGCGGCGTTCAGCAAGGCGCTACGCGTGACTTTGGTCGGATCGACGATACCTTCCGCCATCATATTCACCCATTTTCCGTTCTTCGCATCAAAGCCGATTCCTGCTTTGGCATTCAGTTGTTTTTCGACGATATCCTTGCCGTCGTATCCGGCATTCTCGGCAATCTGATACAACGGTTCGCTCAGAGAATCCAATACGACGCGGATTCCTTTTTCGACATCCGGAACGGAAGAGGAAACTTCGTCTTTGATCTTGTTGTAAACTTCGACCAAGGCAGCGCCTCCGCCGGAAACGATGCCCTCCGCCAAAGCGGCTTTGGTCGCATTCAAAGCGTCTTCCAGGCGCAATTTCTTATCTTTCAGTTCCGTTTCGGTCGTCGCGCCCACTTTGATCAGAGCGACCCCGTTAGTTAAACCGGCCACTCGTTTTTGCAGATTCTTTTTCTCGTATTCCGCCGTCGTCGATTCGATTTTCGCCTTGATTTCGGAAATTCTTTCTTGCAAGGCCTCTTTGCTTCCGACGCCTTCGATGATCGTCGTCGTATTTTTCTCGACGATGACCTTCTTTGCCGAACCCAGATCATCCGTCGTCATGTCTTTTAAATGCATCGAAAGATCTTTGGAATAGAAATTTGCCCCGACGAACGTGGCGATGTCTTTCAATTCTTCCACGCGGTTATCGCCGAATCCCGGCGCTTTGGTAGCCACCACATTGAAGGTTCCGCGCAATTTGTTCAGGATAAGGGTCGAAACAGCCTCATTTTCAAGATCGTCGGCGATGATCAATAACGGCCTTCTCTCTTCGACGACTTTTTCTAACACAGGAAGAATATCCTGAATCGCCTGAATTTTCATATCGGTGACCAGAATATACGGGTTTTCCATTTCAATCGACGATTTCGATTCGTTTTCGAGCATGTATGGCGAAATATAGCCTTTTTCGTAACGCAAACCGTCCGTCAATTCCAGTTTTGTCTCAAAACTCTTGGACTCGTCGACGTTGATGATGCCGTCGTTGCCGACCTTTTCGATCGCGTCGGCGATCAGATTGCCGATTTCCTGCGAACTCGAAGATATCGTCGCGACGCTGGCGATGTCTTTCTTATCGTGAATCGGTTTGCTCATTTCCAATAAGGTATCGGCCGCCTTCTTGCTCGCCGCCTGAATGCCCTCTTTCATCAAAACCGGATTTGCGCCTTTGTCGACGGCTTTGAGTCCGTTGTGGATCATCACCTGTGCCAATAAGGTCGCCGTCGTCGTTCCGTCTCCGGCTTCGTCGTTGGTGTTGTTGGCGACTTCGTAAACCAACTTTGCACCCATATTTTCATAAGGATCTTCCAATTCGATCTCTTTGGCGATCGAGACGCCGTCATTGGTGATTAACGGGGACGAATAACCTTTGTCGAGAACGACGTTTCTTCCTTTCGGTCCCAGAGTCGCTTTCACCGCGTCTGCGAGAATGTCGACGCCTTTAACCATGCTGGTTCTGGCTTCTTTGCCGTATTTAACTGTTTTTGCCATTTTTTTCTCCTCTTTTCTTTCAAATTACTCGATGATGCCCACGATGTTGGACAATGAGACGATCAGATATTCTTCTCCGTCTTCTTCGATGGTATCGCTGCTGTACGACTTGAAGAAGACTTTATCGCCGACTTTCACCGGCATCTCCACCGTCTTTCCGTCCGCTAATTTTCCGTCGCCGACGGCTACGACCCGCGCATACTTGGATTCTTCTTCCTTCGTGGATAAAACGATTCCGCTGGAAGTCGAAGCGCTCTTCTTTTCTTTCTTTAAAACTACGTTATCAAACAGGGGTTTAATCATTTTCTTCTCTCCTTTTTTGGCACTCTTTTTGTTTAAGTGCTAAGACTATTTTACCCCTTTTTTTAGCACTGTCAAGTTTTTAGTGCTAATTTTTTAAATATTTTTTCTTTTCGTTTTTGTGTTTGTCATTCCAAGCATCTGGTCTTTTTTTAGAACGTACACTTGTTGTTTTAAACGTTGACACAGCAAAACCGAATAACATTGAAACAAATGCACATGGTTTACCTTTTCTTTATATATTTATGAACTTGCTGTTTCTTAATTTTTCATGTTCATTTCCTTCATGAAATAGTAAGACAATTTTTTAAGAAATTTTAGATAGATAAATTAAAAATCTCACCCAAATCAATGAGTGAGACTATATGGCAAGTGTTGTTTGGATATCAATTACTTTTTAGTGCCTTGATAATTTTTATTGTTAGGGTTGCATTGATTGGAGTGATTATTTCTGTTTGCTCTATATGCTGAATTGTTAGGATTATTTTGATTTGCATAATCATTTAATTGTTGCTGAGTATGTGTTTTACCACTAACTCCGCGATTTCTATGGCTCATTAATTGTCATCCTCCTCTTCTTCAAATTCATTTGGTAATCCATAGTAATCACAAAGGACTAAATATGCGGCATATCTTTTTGCTTCTTTTTTTGAAGTTGCATATGCTGTATGACTCACGGACCAACTTCTAACATGGCAAGTACACTCCCACCATGCTTTCCCATCATGATAAACTGGTTCGTCAGGCATATCATATTCGGGAACCGAACATCTGCCATGCTCAGCCAATTCTTTCAAAGTATTGATTGCATTCTCTTCTTTGAATTTATCAGGTCGGGGTTCCTCAGTATCAACATCATCAAGAAAATCATCAATTTGAAGCATAAAATCTACAACATTTTGTAAGTCATCAGGATTCCAACCGCTATCGATTGCAACGGCTCCTAATATAGCTTCAAATAAATCAGCCTTGACCTTTTCTTGCTTCTCTACATGATTATCAATATCGCTATCGCCCATAAACATATATTTAGCAAAACCAAGTTCATCAACTCTTTTAGCCAATGTCTTATTCGATACGATTTCCTTTTTTAATTCAGTAAAATCAGATTCATTTTTATGAGCAACAATACAGTATTCATCATTATCTCCTTCCTCATCATAATAATCTGACTGCGATTTTGTGAAGCCAAACCTATCAGCTATTACTTTGACGACATAGAAATCTAATACTCTATCTCCTATAAATTCTAAAACTTCATTGTTTTCCCCGCCATATTGCGTTGAATATGAACTTCTAGTAAATGCTTGATAAAGTAGATCTATATTATCGAATCGATAACTGATCTTTTTTTGAACTTCATCTAAATGTTCACTTAAACTTTGCATTTGTGTTTCCTCCTCAATTATTTTATTTGTCCTTAAGGAAACAAAAAGACCTTCTGCCGACAGGATAGACTTCTCCTAACGAAAGTTATCCTATTCAAAGGTCTAATTTAATCAAAACAATTTTTGTAAGATTTTCTACTTAATGCCTCCCACTTGCAAAAGGTATTAAACAGATCACATTACTCAACTACTTTGAGGAAACTAATCCTTCCTTATCGGACAACAGGATATTATCACAGAAACGATAACCCAGTCAACCTTTTGCTGATTTTTTTGTCAAAAAAACTTTCGAAAATATATTATTCCCAGCTTTCTTCTTCATCATCGATTCAGCTCATAAATCATCAAGTGTGATGTATATGATATCCATTTAGATCCTTTTTCTACTGCATTCAAACCAAGTATTGATGCAAGTGATGTCTTACCTGAGCAATCACCAACATTAAATATGTTTTGTCTTTTTAGAGCAAAATCAATCGTTTATGGCGAATCGAAGAATCTTTCAGAGTGATGAAAACCTATCTGGAAGCCAGACCGGTTTATCTTCACAACAGAGAGTCTATTTACGGTCATTTCACGATTTGTTATCTGGCCTTAACCGTTTTAAGATTACTCGAATTGAAAGTTTTTAAGGATGAATTACCTATTGGTCAAATGGTTGACTTCATTCGAAACTACAACATTACTGAAACTTTAGAGGGTTCATTTATCAATAATGCCACGAAATCGAAAGCATTGTTTGATATCCAAAAAAGATTTGCTCTTTCCAAATTAGACAATATTCAATTACGTAAAAAAGACATTGAGAACATTCTCAACGCCGAATTGTTTTTCGATTGACTTAACACCCCCTTTTTTAGGGTTCTTGCCTAATGTCAGGTATTTTATATTGCAATTCTTTCTTTTCCTTTTATCTTATCAACTAGAATAACTCGACTTGGTTCAAAAGAAAATCTAGTAATCGGCAATGCATGATCCCATCATCGTCATAAAAACTTGTAGGAATATCATTTCTTATCACTATTTTCTTGAAAAAATCCGCTGTAAGTTTCAAAGAATCAAGTTCTGTTTTCTTTTTTTCCTGTTCGTCCATTCTCAATGCAGATTGAATATAGATTTTCTTATCAAAATCGTTAACTACAAAATCGATCTCTTTCAATTTTTTATTATCGTTTCTTCTATCTTCAACAACGCCGACATCAACAGAATATCCTCGTCTTATAAGTTCGTTATAGATGACATTTTCCATTATATGTCCTAAATCAATCTGCCTGTAATTTATTCTAACGTTTCTAAGTCCTATATCTGAATAATAATATTTATTGGGATAATCAAAATACCTTTTTCCTTTCACATCATATCTTCTTGCTTCAGAAATAAGAAAGGCATCCATGACTTGATTTAAATATTTTGATATTGTGTCATCCGATATTTTAATGGCTGCTTTTGCGTTAATTGCGCCCGTGATTTTATTCGCATTTGTTAAAGATCCTATAGAAGAGGCCAAATAATCCAGTAGTTCTTCTAAAACATCTTGCCTTTGTACTCTCGCATGTTCAACTAGATCTTTTATATAAATTTCCTCAAATAAATTTTTTAGATAGGCCCTTTTTCTTTCTGATGTTGACTCGGTGACAAGTCCAGGCATTCCTCCGTAGAGCATGTATTCATCCAGTGCTTCGCTTGCCACACCGCCTCTATACGAATAAAACTCGCTAAAAGATAACGGATTCACTCTAATCTGGCTTGATCGTCCACGAAATTCCGTAGCAATATCACTTGAAAGCATTTTTGAGTTACTTCCAGTAACATAACAGTCAAGGTTAGAATATGCCTTCAGTTCGTTTAACATATCGTAGATGTTGACTTCAATTCCGCTTTCTTGATCTTTGACCTTTTTCGTAAATTGCACCTCATCAATGAAAAGATAATACTTCTCATCCTTTTTTTCCTTTACGATGTTTTCTACATACTCACAAAGATAAATCGGATCTCTAAATTGATAATATTTTCGTTTATCTAACTCAATCTCGATGATATGATTTTCATTCACGCCTGCAGACAGCAAATAATCTTTGAATAATTGAAAAAGAAGCGTCGATTTTCCTCCTCGCCTAATGCCAGTGATCACTTTGATATTCCCGTCCCACATTCGTTCAATGATTTGATTTAAATAAAAATCTCTTTTAATCATAGCAACCTCCTATTAGAAAGTTAAATCATTTATGCCGTAAGTTTCGAGTGTAGTATAACAGAAAATAAAAATAGAAGCAAGCAAATAACAAAATCATTTTAGAAAGTTTATACATTTATGCCGTAAGTTTCGACATTTGCTATTATTTTTATCGGTATCGTATCGCCACTAAAAGGGTTATGCAGACAGGTATCTTTTTGCTGTTCCCCTTATTTCAACAAGTAAAATGTGCATAAAATGCTGCACAAATATCGTTTGTTAGCGATATTTTGTGGATTAAAAATTGGGTTGATCCTGTATTTATTTAGCCTTTGACCTTTTCTTCTTTTAAAATTTTAACTGATAACTTTCTAGTTTTGTTGAAAAGATAATGCTATCTCGTGACGAGTTCATCATCTTCAAGTTAAGAAATGGAACAGAAATCAAGCCAGCAATCTAAGCCCGGCAAAATATTACCGTTAAAGAATCCCCCAAAATCCGCCTTTAGTTCCTCTTCTTATCATCACTCTTTTTATTTGACGATTCTATTGGTCTTTGAATCGTTTGTTCAGAAACGTTTAATTCGTCGACTGACTATTCAAATATTTTCGTTAGACATTTGCTATACAGAAATTCCTTGATATCATCATTATTGTTTTCGTAATAATCTATTAAATGTTTCTTGAATTTTTCCACTAATTCAGCAGGTATAACCATTAAACCCATTCCTTTGCTTACCAGATAATGATTGGCAAAAATAACAGCTGTCCTTTTATTTCCATCCAAAAATAGTTGCTTTTTCATTACATATAGCAACAATTCAATTGCTACCTCATATGAATTATTTTTAGATAGCAATTTGTCCAATTCATCTTTAATTTGTGGCTCATAGGGTAATGAAGGAAGGTAATCAGATCCACCGATAGATACTGGAATACTTCTGATTTTTCCTGCAGTATATGAAAAACCTTCTTCAACAATTTCGTTAATTTGGCACAAAATAGGATAGTTAGTAGGACAACTTATTACTCCTCCAAACAAAATAAATTCCCATGCACGTTTTAAATTAACGACTTTAGATATATCAGAGGCAGTCATATCTTTGACTTTTCCGCCATTGACGATAGTCTCAGTATCTGAATATGTAGTTGCTACTCCTTCAAGTTTTGCTTGTTTATATATGGAGTCAACCATATTTCTTCGCGCTAAATCTATATTTATTTTTACTTGCTCAGTCAATTCTTGTGTATTATATTGCAACAAGTCTAAGGCTCGTCGAAAGCAAAAACCCACCTTTAAAAATAAAATTTTCAGAATACTTTGAATAAGCTAGTCTTTTTATGAACGCATCAAAGAAATAACTTTGCAATATTACGTTCGATGGTACTCATTTTTCACAGAAAGATTTTGAACTCTTGCTTGTAAAGAATTTTTATTAATCTTCATTAAGTACAACCTCCATAAGACTTAATACTTTATCTTCAATTTCCATTATTTTTGCGTATTTCATTAAGTTATTCACATTTTTGTCAGTTCTTTTTTTATATAGATTTATACATTTAACAAATGATTCAGAATCAATTTTCTTTCTATTTTTTATAAAATCGCATACTGTTTTATCTATATCATAAACTCTAATTTTGTTTCCAAAAATTGTTTCGGTTTCAGCTATTCCAATCGTATATGTTTCTTTCTGTGTATCAGTATGAACAATTATTCCATTTCTTGGTAATGAAAAGGGGCGATAGTTTTTTGGACCAGTTACTTCAATAAATGGAGGATTATAGTCACCTAATCCGTGTATATATGCAGCGCTATAAAGTGAAAAAATAAATTTTGGATATAGATATTGAAATACTAAGTAATCATCTTTTATCCAATCATTTCGTGCATAAAAACCAGTCCCATATTTAATAAGGTTATTTTTTTTAACATAATCATATAGAAAAAATGAGGATATGCCATTTTCATTGATTTCTTTTCTCGTAATGTATCCATAGTTTGAATTAATTATTTTTTTAATAAGTTCAATATTAGTCATAACTTTCACCCACAACCATATTATATGAATTTATGGTTTTTAATGCAAGTAACATATTTCAATTGTTTATTTTTTTCAATAAGTTTATTCTTTTCATATTATTGATATCAATTTTGTTACAAGTAACCCTATTTATTTTAGAAATATGGTTGTAGATAGAACATTAACATCTAATTTTCAAAAGAATTTCAGTTAAAATTGTAACAGTGATTGTAGCAAAATGAAATCGTTTAACGATTTGACCCAAGCAATAATTTAAATCATTTCGCTTTAGGATGAATTTTTATACACTCTATCCGTTAAGTGAGTTATCGAAAGATCTATAAATTCAGATTGACTGTCAGTTCAAATCGTTAACATATTTAAATGAGTAAAAACTGCTATAAAAGTAAGAAAAAAGGCAATACAGATTAATGTATCACCTAACTTATACAAGATGGCGGCGAAATAGGGATTCGAACCCTAGCGGGACTTGCATCCCCTATCAGTTTTCGAAACTGACCTCTTCAACCGCTTGAGTATTTCGCCACATAAAGCATTATAGCAAATCATCCGAAATTTACAACCAAAAATAAATTATCGTGAAAAATAGTAAATAAAATTAACTAATGCGCGAAAATCACTTATAATATCCTTATGAATGAAAGGAGACGGTTTTCATGATTGCTCTCTTCGATCTTTTTCAAATCGACTGGAATAAATACTGGCCCTTCATCGCCATCGGCGCGCTGGCTTTGCTCATTCTGATCTATTTGATTTACGTCATCATCCACAGCCATGTGAGCAGAAAATTTATTTCCAATTTCGCGCATCGGAAAAACAACATCCGCCTGTTCACGGTTTATTACCTCGATAAATACGTTTACGTCGTCGACAAAATGAACTTCAAGGGAAAGCGAAAAGAATCGCTTGACTGGTTTTACGACAGTTTCATCGATGAGGACAAAATCCGCGTCAAGGTCTGGATCAGCGAATTGGTGAAACAAGATCATCAGGTACAGGAAAGTCTCGACGCCCACATCGTCATCCGGAAGATCAAATCGCCGATCTTTTCCGTTCTCACCTGCACCGGGATCGATTACGAAAAAGGCATTATCCATCTGGAATCCCACCTTTTCCCCGAAATCCGGAACCGTTACCTCAACTACCGGTCGCGAAACGAAAAGATCGGTCAATACAACGAACTTTCCGGCTTTTACAATTCCCTAAAACGCGAAAAGGCCAACGTTTATCTGGTTCGCATCTTTCCGAAGGACGAAACGTACAGCAAAGAAAATATCTGGACCAATAAAGTGCTGACGACCTTATTGATGAGCCGGATCAAGAAATTTATCACCGGAAGCATGAAGATGTGCCTTTCCAAAAACAACGAACTGATTATTCTGGAAAATCACATCGGAAACAAGAGCAAAACCATCGCGTTCGCACACAACCTTTCCAGCGAAGTGTCGAAAATTTTGTTTTTGAATTCGCTTCAAAACAATTATCAATACCGCATCGGCATCGCCACGACGCAATTCAGCAATCAGAGTTTCAACGATCTGGTGCGAATGGCAAGGAAGATGACGTTCGACAATTCCAAAAACGCTTCCGACAACGTCATCTACAATTCCAACGAACTCAGCGACAATTCCAGTCAACTGATCCGCGCGGCGTTAGAAGATATTCTGAACAATCCGCAGATCGACGTCGAATATACCGCGATGCTAGATTGCGACACCGGTCACGTGGAAGGTTTTTACACCGATCTGATCTTCAAACACTCGATTTTCAGTTCGGTCGGCGAAATCGAAGAGTACAGTTTCAACTGTTCCCTTCTCGATCCGATGATGCAACTTCTCTATTCCAAGATCAATTCGGTTTACATCAACAAGTATTTCATCACCAGCGAAAGCCGGAAACTGTTCATCGACATCCGCGTTCAGTACTACTCTTCCGTGATTCGGGCGTTAGATGCCGTCGCCGTGCCGGAAAACGTCCGCACCGTTTTCATCCTCAACGACAAGGAAGTTTCCAAAGAAGCCTCTTCCAACAGCAAATTTCTGTTTGAGACGATTCACGCCTTGAAGGCGCATCCGCAGATCGTTCTGGGTCTGGAACTGACTTCGACGTCGCTCGAACTGAGCAACGAACTGTTGAAATCGTTCGACTACTTTCTGTTCAACTTCGAGGAAAATTTTTCCAATGTGCTTTCTTCGACGCAGGATCAGATTCTTTTGCAGAATCTGGTCAACCGTCTCTTTGAATATCCGAACGGAAAACTCTGTGCCATTCATCTTCCGTCCTGGCAAGCCATCGAATACTTTACCATGCTCGGCTTTCATTGCGTGTCCGCGAGTTATTTCGGAAAAGAGACCAACAAGATTCCGCCGATCGATACCAAACGCCTCACGAAACTGATGACGCTGAACGATTAAAAAAACATCCCGTCGGTCGGGATGTTTTCTTTATTCTACTTTTCGATGACGTCCAGCGAAGAGACGATGTCGATCATCTGACTTACGGTCAGCGAATCAGAGTAAACTTCGTATTTGATTCCGTTGTAGAGGTAGGTCAGATAGGAATCATTGTAGAAGCCGATTCCCCGATCGAAGTTGACGAGCGTTCCGCTGACGGCTTCGTAGTTGATTTCGTCGCTGTCTTCCATGATGCTCTGAATGATCGTAAAGTTCTGATTGCCCCGATAGGCCAGAATGTAAACCGTCTTGCCGTCGACCGTCGCCTGCGTCTGTTGCGAAAGTTCGCTGCTGATCAGATTGTCCACGACCATGAACGGCAATTCGCTCGGTTGACGCGAAATCTCAGAAGAAGAACTTTTCGCTTCGTTCATATTGACTTCGACGTTGAACGTGTCGTCATTCAGGCTGACGCCGAATTCGGCTTTGGTAAAGTTGATCGCGCAGACGATGCTGTTGTCCGCGTCGTAGATATTCACCCAGACCGGTTTGAAGTCCGTCGAAAGTTTGACGTCTTCTTTGACCCAAGTCGGCGAGTTTTCATACGTCGGCACAAAACTCAGAATATAGCCGTCGTTCGTCTTCTCGATGTCGTAATCCCCGTCCAGAGCGGCGAGCATGGAATGATAGAGATACGGTTTCGGACTGTTCAGCGGATAATCTCCTTTGAACGAATAGACCTGATTCAACGCCGGAGTCAGGACGTACACGCCCTCTTTGTTCCGAAGCATGATCTGCTCCTGGTTGATGTTCTTGTCCAGCATCGAAATCCGGAAAAGATTGTCCTCTCCGTCTTTTCTGAAATCCACCTTGACGTAAAAATTCCGCTTATCGTCGTTCGCGGTGATTTCCATATTCGCCTCGGTGTGGTAAGAAGTCAGATTTTCCCGCACTTCGGCGATTTTTTTCGGCGTGCTGTCCTTATGATAGAACAGTTTGAATCCCGCCAGAACCAATACGAGTACCGCCAGTACGCCTGCAATAATTTTTTTAACCATAATGTTTCACCCTCACGATAACTTATGAAGACGCTTTTTAAAATATGATGAAATCCGGAAACAATTTGTGAATAAGAGAAAATGAATGACACATATTAAATAGTGGGAGGTAGAAAATGAACATTTTACAAAAGATTTGTCTGGTATTTACGATTATCGGAGGGATTAACTGGGGACTCATCGGGCTTTTTGACTTTAACTTGGTAACCTGGATTACACAAGGAGAGAATATTTTCAGCCGGATCATCTATACGGTTGTCGCCATCTGCGCGATCGTCAATATCATGATCTTCTTCTTCCGGCTGAAACCGATGTCCAAAGAAAACGAGGCTATTTAGTAGCCTCGTTTTTGATGATCCGGTTGGTTTTCACGCTTCGCTTGTAAATGTTCTGCACCAGCGTTTCCAATTGAAACGCGTTGATCGAAGGAATATCCGCCTTTTCCCTCTTCTGTATGAAATTCTTAAAATCTTTCAGATTGAGAATATAATTGTTTTTCGGGCAATTCCCGATTTCGTCGAGAACGCAGGAATCGTTGAGGAGAACGACCGAGACGAACAGATCTTCGTTGGCTTTCAGCGCGCTGCGAAGATAATCCAGGCGTACGCGAGGGAGAATCATCGGATTCTTGATATGCTCCACGTGATTCTTTTCATCGTACTGAAACCATTGCGAATCGTCGTATTTTCCGGAAATCGGTCCTGAAAAATACTTTTTTCCGATGCAGTAGATGAACTTGTCGGTAAACAGGATATGATCGAAATGAATCACTTTGGTATCGATGGAAAGCGCCACCTGATTGATGAGATAAAAGTCGTTGTCCCGCGCCAGCGCATAAATTCTTTTCCCCGCTTTCTTAGAAAAATTCTTCTTCTCCGAAATTTGGCGGATCCGATCCGAAAACAGGAAGAGCAGCGATCCGACGATCAGAAGAACGACGACGACGATGAGTCCGATCAGCATATCAGTCCCGGACAGCCACTTCCAGAGCGATCTCCATCATATCTTTGAAACTGGTCTGCCTTTGCTGAGGCGTCGTCTCCTCGTGCGTGATGAACGAATCGCTGACCGTCAGAATGCAAAGGGCTTTTTTGTGCAGGTACGCCGCGGTGGAGTACAGCGCGTAACTCTCCATTTCCACGCCGAGGCAGCCCATTTTCGCCCATTTCTTCCAGACTTCCGGCTGATCGTTGTAAAAGATATCGCTGGAAAGGATATTTCCCACGTGCGCGTTCATCTTTTTGCTTTCCGCGATCTCGTAGGCATTTTTCAGCATGCCGAAATCAGAAATGGCGGAAAAGGTTCCCGGCAAGGCGTATTGATGCGCCCAGGCGGAATTGGTACAGGCTCCCTGTGCCAGAATCACGTCGAACACCTTGCAATCCGGGCTGTACGCGCCGCAGGTTCCGACGCGGATGATTCTCTCCACTCCGTAGAAAGCGTAAAGTTCGTGGGCGTAAATGCCGATGCTCGGCATTCCCATGCCCGATCCCATCACGCTGACTTTTTTGCCCTTGTACGTTCCGGTATAGCCGAACATATTCCGTACCGAATTGACCTGAACGACGTCTTGAAGAAAATTCTCGGCGATGAATTTCGCCCGTAACGGATCGCCCGGCATCAGAACCGTCTTTCCGAACGCGCCTTCGCTTGCCTGATTGTGTGGTGTAGCCATTGTCTCTTTATCCTCCCTGAAAGTAAAAACTTTACCCTTATCATCATAGCAAAAAAAAAGGGCGATGAAAAGCCCATTGCTTCTTTCTCGTCCGGATTCGGATCATTTTTTCAGTTTGCTCAGATCCACTTTATTCATGAAGCCCTCGTGAAATGTCGTGAAGAGGAGGCTTTGCTGGTGCTCTTTTTTCTCTAAGTATCCGACGTACTTCTCGACCAACTCGCCGATTTTCATATCCGGAAAGAGGTAATACGCCAGAGACCCCGGAATCAGATTGGCCTCGTTGAAGTAGACTTTTTCGCCGTCGACGATGAAGTCGAAACGAACCAGTCCGCATAAACGGAGCGAAGTGAAAATCGTCGTCGCGGTCTGCACGATCTTCTCCCGCACCGAATCGTCGATTGAAGGACCGACGACCCGTTTTTTATTCGACAGCGTATAATCGTATTTGTCGTAAAAGGTCAGAACCTGATCGCTCCGATTGACTTCTTCCAGAACGGAAACGGTCATCTCTTTTTCGTAGCCGAGAATCGCCACGTTGATCTCCCGCTTGTTTTCCACGCAAGTTTCGACCAGAACGCAATCGTCGTAAAGGAACGCTTCAAAAAGCGCATTGGGAAGACGCTCGGCCGTATCCACCCGACTGATTCCGATCGACGAACCCAGCGAGGAAGGCTTGACGATCAGAGGGAATCCGATTCGATCGATGATCCGCCTCTGCACTTCCTGTGCATTGACCTGGTACTTGTACAGATAGTCGTACTTCACCATCGGCACGTTCAGGCTTCCTAACGCCAGTTTCGACCGCAGTTTGTCCTGCAACAGAGTTCCGTTGGCCAGCGATTCGCTCAGGCAGGAGAACCCATGATGAAAGAAGAATGCCGCGAGCGAACCTTCTTCGATGTTCTTGCCGTGTCCGAGAATCACGATCTCGTCGAAAATGTGCTTTTTTCCCTTGACCGAAAAAAAATCCTTTTTCTTTCCCTTGACAAAACTCCCTTCGGACATCTTCTTCTCTTTGACGAAGGTAGGAACGTATTCCCTGACCAGATAAAAACGATGGTGATCGTCGAGATAAATCAGAAGATGATCGATCTTCTCCTCCTGCAATTCCTTCGCAATCTTCAATCCGGTCAGGCAGGAGATTTCTCTTTCTACCGAAGGACCTCCGCAAATAAAAGCAATTTTTTTCATTTTCTACCTCAAATAGATATCGTCGCCCTTGCTGAGCAGCAAAATATTGTCTGGGTTAATATCCCTAATACACATATATGCTTCTTTCTGACTTTTGGTTATCAGCAATCGGGAAAAAGCGTGATTTCGGATCAAAGGATGCTTCTTTGATCCGATGAAGACGACGTTGTGCCCGCTTAAAAGTTCTTTCAGGCGCGTATTCTCCGAAACGAAATGCGTGCCTTGTTCGATGATGCCGCCGGTGACCACGTACGAGATTCCTTTCAACGAATCCAGAAGGTTCAGCGACTCTTCGATCCCTCTCAGATTCGCGTTGTAGGAATTGTCGATCAGATAGCCGTGCGTCAGCAAAAAGACCTGATTTCTTCTCTCGAAATCGGTGAACAGACCGGCGGCCAGAAAGATATCCTCTCTTCGGATCGCAAAACGTTCGCCGATGGCGAGAATGCCGTCGAGATAACCGGCGAAGAAAGCGGAATGAACCGGAAAAGTTACTTCATTATCCTCTTCTTTGAACGTCATTCCTTCGATATCGAAGCGAAGAAAATTCAGGTTTTTCCGTCTGAAACGGACGATGTTCTCGCCTTCGATTTCATTCAGATACGCATTGTCGCCGTTTAGAAAAAGTTTTCCGTCCTTTTTCAGAAGGTTTTGGATTTTCATCTTTTCGCCGACGATGTTTTCAAGCGTCTTGAATGTGGCGAGATGCATGTTTCCGATCGAAGTGATGACCGCGTAATCGAGCGAAAGCAAGCGGGCGAATTTTTCCATTTGCCCTTTCGAATCGATGCCGAGTTCCAGAATCAGGATATCGTTTTCGGTCAGTTCGTCATTGATGAACCGGGTGATTCCCATCAGCGTATTGGTATTCTTTTTCGGCGTCTGCACGCGGTATTTGATCGACAATGCGGTTTGAAGATAATACCGGAAACTGGTTTTTCCGAAACTTCCCGTAATTCCGATGATCGTCAGATCGGGATACCGGTTCAGTTTCTTCCGCGCTTTTCGGATATATTGGCTCTTGATCGCGTTTTCAAAAGGAAGAAGCAGAAGAAAACTGATGAAAACGGCGAGAAAGATCAGGATCAGTTTAAACGCGTAGAGGAACGGATAAAAAAAACACAAAGGGAGAAGAAGAAGACAGAGGAAGAAAAAATTCAAGGCGCTTCTCCGACTGAAACGGAACTTTTTCGTACGGAAACGGATCAGAAGATAGAGAATGCCGGCAAGATGATAGATCAGAAAAGGAATCGTGCCGGCAAAATACAGGCTGAAAAGATCGACGATGCTAAGAACGAGGAAGTCAATGCGAAAATGCGCCGCCAGAGAACGGATCATCCGGCGCGGCGAATAATACTGTCTGACGAGAACGATCAGAAAATCCAGGCACAGAGCGCCCAGAAAAAGACCGGTCACTCCCTTTACGATCTCATAAACCATACGCATCGAAATCGAATCGAATCTCCTTAATGTAATCCAGATAAGAAAAATGATTTCCCGGATAGAACCGGATTTGGGCTTCGGGCAGATACTTTCGGATCTTCCGGATCTGATTCTTTTTTACCGCCTCGTCTTTCAGAAAGCCGATGACCAGCGTTTTCGGAGCGTTTGCATTTCGCCGGGTCAGATAGGCGTGGACGCAGAGGAGAAACGTTTCTCTCATCGCGCCGGAAGCGTTCCGGTAGTCCGGACTTCCCGAAAGAAAACGCGGAATCGGACAACGAAGTTTCTTCCCTGCCTTGTAGAGAAAGACCTTGATCGCCTTCCGGAGACTTCTCCGCGGTCTTACCAATGAAGGTGCGATCAGCACCAGCGACCTGACCGGATACTTTTCCGCATAAAAATAGGCTAATTTTCCACCGAAAGAATGCCCGATAATCACTAAATCGTTCGTCAGATGTCTCTCGACGATCGCATGAATTTCTTCTATGAAATCCCCGATCGCATACGCTTTGTCGATGTGGACGAAAAGGTCGAGCAAAAGGACGTTGAATGCATTGGAAAACGGCCGGACGAAAGATTCCATATAGAGTTTCGACGTGTTCCAACCGTGAATCAAGAGCAGGGTGTCGTATCGGGAATCCGCGAAATAATACCGGTGTTCGATCATTCGACCGTAACCGACTTGGCGAGATTCCGCGGTTTATCGATGTTGACGTTCAAGAGCCTTCCGACATACAGGCTCAATAGATCGCCGAAATAGACCTGAACCAGAAAATTCAGCGCGTAATCGTCCTCCTGCATCGGAAATTCAAAGATTTTCCCCTTTCTGGCCTCGATTTCCTGTTTGGCCAGATCGATGACGCCTTTGAATCGCGGCTGACTGGAAACGACGATGACGGGAAAATCTTCTCCCACCAGAGCCAGCGGTCCGTGTTTGAGTTCACCGATATACAAGGCTTCGCTGTGCAGATAGGTGATCTCTTTGAGTTTCAACGAACATTCCAGAGCGGCGTCGTAATCGATTCCCTTTCCCAAAAAATACAGCGAGCGGTATTTTCGGATTTCTTCCGCTAAAAGGCGGACGTTTTCCCGCTGATTCCAAGCCGTTTTCAAGTACTTCGGCAGTCGTTTCAGGTCATTTTCCGACCGCCCCGACAGTTTCATGGCCAACAGATACAGTACGACGGCCTCGCCGAAGTAAGCCTTGGTGGAAGCCACTGAAATCTCTTTTCCGACCCGGATGTCCAACGATTGCTTCACTTCTCTGGCAATCTTCGAACGCGGGTTATTGGTGATGCCGATCGTATACCGACCTTGCAACCGTTCCAGCGATTTGATGACGTCCAGCGTTTCGCCCGATTGAGAAATCAGGATAAACGCGTCGTTTTTTCCGAACGTCAACTCCTCGTAAATGAACTCGCTGGCCAGTTTCACCTCGACTTCTGCATGGCTGACCCACCGCTTGAACAACAGACCGGCGTGGTAACTCGTTCCGCAGGCGATGACGTAGATTTTCCGCGCTTTTTTCAGCGTTTCGATCGTTTTTTCGTCGATTAAATTTTCAATCGCATAGGCGGCGATTTCGCTTTCAATCACTTCGGGGCATTCTTCGATTTCCTTTTCCATAAAGCAATGGATCTGATCCGTTTTCTCGTTCTGAATTTCGATGCGACGGAAGTCTTCTTCCATGCGTTTTCCCTCGAAATAAAGACCCATTTTTCCTTTTTCCAAAAAGCCGTACTGATGATTTTTCAATTCGCAATATTCCAGACTGTTCGTTTCAAAGGCGTAAAGGTCGCTGCTGATCAGATACCCCTTCTTGTCTTTGGCGATGAGCAAGGGCGTTTCGTTTTTCAGAAAGTAGAGGCGAGGTTCATCGCGGAAAAGAACGACGAAAGAATAACTGCCTTTCAACTGACGATCGAGCAAAAAAAGACTTTTCAGCACGTCCTTCTCTTTGGAATAAAGATATTCCAGATAGTTCAGCGCCACTTCACTGTCGGATTCGCCGGAAAAACGGTATCCTTGCTCTTCGAGTTCCTGTTTCAGTTCCCGATAGTTTTCGATCGTCCCGTTGTGTACCAGGGCGAAAGTCTGGTTCGGTGAAAGAAACGGATGCGTGTTTTCTAACGACACCTTTCCGTGCGTCGCCCATCGCGTATGCCCCATCGCTGCAAAGGCCTGATAGGGGTGAACGATTTTATCCAAATCGTCGAGCGAAGACGGCGTTTTGATCAGATGAATCCTTTCTCCGTCGAGGTAACTGATTCCCGAAGAATCGTATCCTCGGTATTCCAGTCGTTTCAATCCTCGTCGGATCACTTCGTAGTGATTCATCGATCCGACGCTTCCGATGATTCCGCACATTATTCTTTTTCCTCCGCGAATAGATTTCCGACTTCTTTCAGCCTTTTTTCGGACAGACTCTGAAACTGAACCCGCAGGACGTCTTCCGTCCCGCTTTCCCGGATCAGAAGATCGTCGTCTTTCGTCCGGATCTGCCCGATCCGTCTTTCGATTTCCTCTCTTTTTCCGTAAAGAGGGTGATCGGCCGGAAGATCGATTTTAAACGTATGATAGGCTTTAAACGTCGGAATTTCCGACTTTGACGAGAGAATTCTCAGAATTCGGATCAGGGAATCCATCGCATCGCTGTACAGTCGGTCGGCGAACAGAAGATGCCCGGAAGGTTCTCCGCCCAATACGGCTTTTCCTTCCCGTATCGCGGAAAGAATGTGCACGTCGCCCACCGGCGTAACGACCGTTTCAATGCCCCGTTTCTCCAATTCTTTGACCAATCCGCGGTTAGCCGCGACGCTGAGAGCGACTTTATCCGCGCCGCTTTCGCACGCCAGAAGAAAGAGAAGGTCGTCCCCCGTGTAGACGCGTTTCCGATCGACCATCAGAAGGCGGTCTCCATCTCCGTCGAAAGCGAATCCGTAATCGTAATCGTTCTCTTTGACATATCGGAGGAGATTTTCCGCGTACAGCGCGCCGACGCCGTCGTTGATGTTTCTTCCGTCCGGAAGGGCGTGAATGTAATCGACGCGATCGAAGTGCAACACGTTCTGAAACGATGAAAACGCGCCGTTGGCCAGATCGACGACCACTTTATGCGGATTCTGAAAGTCGATCTTCGCGTTCAGATCGTCGATATATTCCTGATGATAGGAAAGATAAGTCAGTTTCCCCAGATTGCCCATCAGAGAAAATTTCTCTTCTTCCTCCATTTGTTTTTCGATTTCCCCGATCGTTCGGGCATCGATTTTCTCGCCCGAAGAGGCAAACACCTTGATGCCGTTATCGTAATAAGGATTATGGCTGGCCGTCACCACGATACCGTAATCCGCCGGATGCCGGGGCAAAAGAAAACTCATCATCGGCGTGGGCATCACGCCGAGAACTTCCATATCTGCGCCTTGCGTCACGATCCCGTTGATCAAAAGATCGACGATCTGCGGGCTGGAAATCCGCGTATCGTAGCCGATCAGAATCTTTTTCGACCGCTTTCCGAGAACCTGTCCCAGCCGAAGACAGAGATTGGAACAAATCAGATCCAGCGCCCGCGCGCGAATGCCGTCCGTATTAAAAAATTTCATCTTCCTCACCTACGAAAATATATGAGGAGAAATGAAAATTAAAACCGGATCACCGAAAATTGATTTCCGCGCGGACGATTCTTCTCTGCCGGACTTCCAGATAGATATCCACCGTCTTCTCTTCGGAAACGCAAACGCATTTAATCGCTTCCTTGCTTTCTAAGATTTTCCCGACTTCGAGAGGAAGCGGAATGCGCTTCAAGCGGTCGAAAAAGGCCTTATCGTCCATTTCCCGGCCTTCGTCGATCGAATAGAACGTCGTCTGACGCGTCAGAAGCCGATAGATTTCTTCCCCGCTTCCGCGGTTGATCGCTTCGATCAGCCGAAGCGCGATCTCTTTCTGATTCATTTGCCGTTTCCCTTTCCGTTCCACTCATTCAGATGCCCGATGTGACGCGTTCCGTATCGGCTGAGGCGGACCTTCTTCGCATTGTTTCTTCCGAAGCGGCGCTGCATTTCGGAAAGAAAGGCTGCGCTTTCTTCTTTTCTCACGAGGCTCAGCACCGTCCCGGCAAACCCGCCGCCGTGGACCCGCGTTCCTCCGTTTCCGTTGATCTTTTTGCTGAGCAGGATTCCCTGAGGCAGATTTTCGTTCAGATCGTTCACATAGCAGTTCTTCAATTTGCTGAAACTCGAATCTCCGGACTGATCGATCAGCCGGACGAAGGCGGCCTCATCCCGTCTTTCGATCGCTTTCAAGGCGAGATCCACCCGCCGGTTTTCTTCAAAAAAGTGTTCGCCCCGAAGATAAACCGCCTCGGAAAAGCGCGCGATCAGTTCTTCTCTCCGCGCGTAATATTCGCTTTCGTCAACTTCTCTCAGGTAGTTTTTTCCGAAGTAAGACGAAAGATCCCGCATATCCTTCTGAATTTTCAGATACTGTCGGGTCAACGTCGTGTGCGAATCCAGGCAATAGGTCAGCACGATGTCGTACTGTCGGAAAAAGAAACGGAGATTCCGGACATAGGGATGCGCGTCGTTTTCAAAATCGATGTAATTGACTCCGCCGTAACTACTTCCCATCTGATCGAGCAAGCCGCACGCTTTGCCGAAATAATACGTTTCCGCCAACTGGGAAATCTTTGCGATTTCAAACGAATCGACGGCGTCGTCGTTATAGCAGTAAGCGAGAATCCTGCCGATCAGATTCTCGAAAGCCGCGGAAGAAGACACGCCGGCTCCCTTGAAGATATTCGTCGTCGTGACGACCTGAATACCGCCGAGGCGGTATCCTCTTTCTTTAAAGTAAAAGAGAACGCCACGGATCAATCCGATCGACTGCCCTTTTTCCTCAGGGCGGAATTTCAGATCGTCCAATGCGATCTTCATCTCGTTGTATCCTTCGGTCTTGTAGACGAAATACGGATGGTCGCTCTTTCTGACCACGGCGAGAATGCTTAAATCCACGCTGCCGACCAGAGCCTTTCCGTGATTGTGATCGGTGTGATTGCCTAACAATTCGATCCGTCCCGGCGAGGAAAAAACTTCCTCGGCTTCTTCGTGAAAATAACTTCTGAAATAAGCCGCGAGTGTATCGATTGTCATCATAAAACGCTTTTCGCCCGGATTCATTTCCATAGTGAGACCTCGTAATTCCTATCCTTCCGGTCTGACGACCGAACATTATCTTTATTATAAAGGATTTTCAAGGGAAATCAAAGACTCCGCGAAAAAAATCGTATCGATTATTCTTTATCGAATCGCTTCCTGCACGCGGCACGGTAGATCGCTTCCGTCGCGAAATGAATTTTCGTCAGCGCTTCCGGGTAACGGTTCAGCCAGATGAAATACGTATGCTCCCGGTCGGCGACGTCGACCGCCGAACCGATCTCGCCGCGATGGTTTGGGAAAAAATATTCGACATGGCAGGACTCCTGCTCGATCGCAGGGCGGAAAAAAGCAAACGGCGTGCCGTCGTCCAGCGTACCGTCGAGTTTCATGCCTTCAAGATCGTGGACGAAACGGACGGTTCCCATCGGGATAAAGCCGATGCGTGGGCGCATCAGTTCTTCGATCTTCACTTCGTCCTCAAACCGGTAGGCGCCGGAAGCGACTTCCTTTTCGACTTCTTCTCTTTCCCAGGCGTACCATTCCGGAACGGTACGGAATTTTCCTTCGCCGTTCAGGCATCTCAGGATTCCGAATTCGTCCAGTTCGTATTCGATCTGACAGTGCGCGCACCGAATGCGGGTTCCCTCGCCTTTCATCCGGTATTCTTCGAGACAATGCGGACAGCGGTAGAGGATTTTATGCGCGTTTTCCAATCGTTTCGGACAGTTCACCCGCAGGCCGTTCTCTCTTTGGTATCGGTAGTCGTCGTAGACAAAGTTATCTTCGATCCGCTTCTGAATCGCGTCGGCGGTCATCTTTTCGACCTCTTCAACCGTGCAGATTGGATAAAATTCGCTTTTCATCGGGATCTTTCGGTACGGTTTCTTGTCCCATTGCGGCGAATGAATGAAATGCCCGTAACTTTTCAGCATCAGGACCGGAACATTCGCTTTTTTCACGAGTTTGCCTAGCGCGCCGTCGATATGCTCGTTCACGCCTGCAAGCGAATATCTTGCTTCCGGATAGATGATGACGATGCCTTTCTGTTTTAAAATCGAAAAGACGTGCTTGACGGCAACGATGTCTTTGGTGAACTTTCGCTTGGCGATGCCGCCGACGTTTCGCATCAGGACTTCCCCGCGGTTGTATTCTTCGATCGAAATCATCCAACTCGGACGGTGAGGAAAGGTCGCCATCACCGCGACTTCAAAGTCGATGAACGCGGCATGCGTCGCAAGAACGACGTAAGGCGGCTTCACCCGAACTTTCTTTTCCAACTTGTAACGCAGTTTGCGTAACGTAAACCACGAAACGACGACCATCAGAGGATAAAGAAGCGCGGATGCCTTTTTCACTTTCCGGTTCATATCCAGTCTTTCCATTTTTTTCGGTTTCATATCCGCACACCTCGCAAGCCTTACCATTATAGCACGAAAAATAAACAAATAGAATAAAGTTGTCGATTTGTAGAAAATTATCACCCTTGCAGAAGAGGTAAAAAGACCCTATAATAAGGAAAACAGGAGGGCAAGCGATGAACCGAGCCGTTTTGATCGCCGCGGGCGAATACCGTGAAGAATACGTTTTTTCGGAAAAAGACGACCTTGTCGCCGTCGACGGCGGATATGAAGCGATGCTCAGGCAGCATCTCGTCCCCGTTCTCTTCGTCGGAGACAGGGATTCGTATGCCGGAGAATTGCCCGAACATCTGGAAAAAATCGTCTTGCCGTGCGAAAAAGACGATACCGATTCGCTCTTCGCCGTCAAAGAACTGCTGAAAAGAGGATATCGGTCTTTTGCCCTTTACGGCTTTCTCGGCGGTTCGATCAGCCATACGATTGCCAATATCCAGACCCTGCTTTATCTGAAAAAACACGGCGGAGAAGCGCTTCTCTTTCATTCCGACGAAATCTACGAAATCCTGCACGACGAAAAAAAGCATTTCAGCGCAAGGCACGGAACGTTTTCTTTATTCAGCCTTTCCGACACGTCCGTCGTCTCCGTTTTGGGGGCGAAGTATCCGTTGAAACGGTATCGCATGAAAAACGATTTCCCCGTCGGCATCGACAACGTCTTTTCGGAACAGGAAAAAACCTCGGTGGAAGTTCACCGAGGTTTCGTGCTGATCGTCTATCCGGATTCCGGATCTATTTCCGGATCGTGATCTGAATTCCGCTGTCGGTCGCTTCGCCGATGCTCAGCGAATACGGCAGGACGCTGCCGTCGTTGAGTGAGGTGCCTTTGGTGAAGAATTTGGCGTAATCCGTCAGGCTGAAACTGTCGCCGGTATGGAACAGGACGTCGTCCGAACCGTAATTCGCGGTGTAATCCGAGCCGGAGAACGTGAACTGATTGTTCGCCTCGATCTGGTGAATCAGCCGGTACGGACTGTTTTCGGAGTTCGTTTCGTCCATCGAATACGACGGCGTATTGCTCGCGCCGATCGTATAGTAGACATCGTAATCGTACCAGTCGTTTTCGTCGAAATCGTCGACGTATCGGCTGTCGGAAGAAGTCATCCGGATCAAACGCGAATCGATATGCGTGATTTTCACGCCGCTTTGCAGATACGTGTTGAGTTCGTTGGAATAACCTTCCGTATCCTTTGCGTTCAGTCCCGTCGGCGTGTAGTATTCGATCAGAACGTATTCGTCGAACGGACTGTCGTTGAACGTCGTATCTCTCAGCAAAATGAATTCTCCGCTGGATTCAAACGGTTTCAGATCGATCGTCACCTCGTCCAGACTGCCGTCCACGACGTAAGGGCTGGTCCAGTTCATCAGATATTTGGAATACGCGCTGTGATCGCCGATATTGAAATCCATCATGTCGACGCCGCCGGCAACACCTTCATCGGTGCCGTCGCAGTTGTAGTAATCATCTAATCCGAGCATATGACCGGTTTCGTGAATGAACGTATGCGCGTCCGGCAAAGCGTCGTAATCGGAATCGTCGAAAATGAAACTGTACGACGCCCAGCAGTATTTGAATCCGACCGGATTTGTCGGATCGCCCGCTTCTTCGTTATCGTAATTGGAATACGTATACGCCCAGTAAACGTCCGATCCGTTTTCGGAAGTGTCGAACGGGCAGGAATAGACCATCCAGACGCCGTCGATGAATCCGTCGGAGTTGGTGTCGTATTCGCTTAAATCGATTTTCAAGGTGTTCTTCGCCCAGTTCGTCACTTCGTCGAGCATCGTCCACGTCGGATCGTAATAATCGGCGTAATCGCCGCTACCGGTCAACTGCGCGAAACGCGTCGTCGAATAGGAAGCGTGATACCACGGAGTTACCTCTCCTTCCAGCGTCAACGCGCCGTAAGACGCTTTCTCGTAATACGTTTTCAGCGATTCCCACCCGGTGTCTTCGCTCGCACCGAAGAAGGTATCGTAAATATCCTGCTGACTTTGCGTTTCACCGCCCAGTTTACTCTCCGCGCGATAATCGGAAAAGTCGACCGGAACGACCAGTATTTTCGATGTTCCGGTACTCGGAAGATAAGTATCCCCGTACCACGATGCGTAATTGTCCAGATTCAGCGATTCATGCGGGGTCGGCTGATAATAGCCCTGAAACTCCTGACGGGTCTCCGGCACCGCGCCTTTGGTCGTCGCAAAATCGGAAGTGCAGACCAATGATTCGCCGATATCCGGCGTGATCGTTCCGCCGCCGGTTCCGACGATCGTAATCGCAATGGAAGCAATCTCGATGCGTTTCTCCGTCGAATCCGCCGTGGTGGAAATCGTGACGGAATCGGAATAACTGCCCGCATCGAAGGCAAATTCGTATTCGTCCTCGACGCTCAGAACGGCGTTTTGACTTTCCCCGGAAGACAGGTCGACTACGACAGACGCGCTTTTCTCGTTATATCCTCTTCCGAAAATCGTCACCGAACGGATTTTATATCCGGTTTTGAGATCGAACCGGACCGATCCGGTATATTTGGAAGAGCCGATTCTGAACCGGTCTCCTCCCGTGCCGAAGCATTTGACCGTTTCCCCGAGGGAAATATCGGAAGGAAGCGAGACGAAACTCGCGTCCGTGTACTCCTTGTTGGCCGTCGTCGTCTTTGATTCGATGAGCAAAGTGGAAACTTCCACTTCGCTTCCGCCCGAAGAACTATCGGTATTTCCGGAACTCCCGGCGGAAGAGGAATCGTAATGCGACGAGTTCCCTTCCGAAGAGGAAGAACTTTCAGTCAAGGACGTTCCCTGCGACGACGAACCGGTCGATGAATCGGCTGACGAATCGTAGGAAGAAGCCGTATCCGAAGCGCCCAAAGACGAACTTCCCGGTTCCGGATTCTTTTTGCAGGCCGCCAGAGAAACAAGCAGAGGGAGGCAGATCAGCAAGATGCGTTTGTTTTTCATAAGATAAACCCTTTCAACAGATTTTTTAAACAAAAATCTTTATGTAGAAATCATAGCAGATCGAACCGTCAATGTCTATGATTCCCCATAAAAAAAAGCCCGGCAGCTTGCTGCTCTTGCCTTCAAAGGA
>UMKG01070630.1_pt1 | contig 28005 bp, 30 predicted proteins | sample 1966261 | NCBI WGS metagenome assembly UMKG01 (sample SAMEA4836169, study PRJEB28245) | human gut metagenome | biome: gut microbiome; material: fecal sample | place: Denmark | collected 2008 | reverse complement strand
CTTTTGATTTCGCCTTTTTCGCGCACGAAGCCCCGGGCCGCTGTCCGCATAAGGGACTCGTAGAGATTTTGACCGCCCCTCCCGGTCAGCTGCGAATCTGTCTGTCACCCATTTCAAGATGAATCTTGGTGTGGCAGGACTGACAAAGCGACATGAGGTTGCTTTCGCGATGATCGCCGCCTTGGGAGATGGGGAGGATATGGTGTACCTCCTCCACGGGAGTCAGCCGTCCTTCCTTAAGGCACCGCTCACACAGAGGATGCGCCGTAGCGTAACGGTCGCGGATTCTTTTCCAGGCTCGGCCGTACTTCTTGTTCGTGTCGGGACTGCGTGTGTGTTTGTTGTACTGCTGTACGGCAAGTCTCTGATGCTCTTCGCAGTATTGACCGCCCTCAACAGCCAGTCTTGGACATCCGCTTGCAGCGCACCCACGCCGTGGTCTCCTCGGCATACAAATCACCTCGCTTTCCGGGCATAAGAAAAGCCCCGGAAGGATTGCTCCTCTGAGGCTCGTCTTACTCTACTTTGCTATTGTAATCATACCATAGGTCAAGTGTGCCATACTGTGCCAAACCGTGCCAACTTTCAATCTGGGACGGAAAAATTCTGAAGAGCCGACCCGTGTATGCGATGCACCGTGCGCAGCGACACGTTCAGCATCCGGGAGATCTCCTCCCAAGTACAGTCGTCAAGGTAGCGGTAACGGAGTACCAACTGTTCGTCACGGTTTTCCAGCTTATCTATCGCCGTGTTGATTTCTTCCTTGAGCCGTACAAGGTATGTAATCTTTTCCTCCACGCTCCGCTGAATCTCGTCTATCTTCTCAAGACACCTGACGAATGGAGCTTCTGTCGGACGGTTGGGACTGTGCGGCATTCCATCAAATCTCGTGCCTGAGACGCTGCTCGATAAATCCCTCCAGTAGTCGATCTCACGCAGGCGGCAGTTGATGAGTGCGTCCAGGTGCCGCGCCTGGTTCAGATATTCTTTTGCGGTCATGCGTCCACCTCCATTTGCAGAGAGCGGATCAGCATCTCGCCGTCAACACTTGTTAATACTGAGAACCAGTCAGAACGGAAAAACCTCTCGATTTCATCTTTGTCCGCCATTGCTGTCCTGTTCCTTGGATTCGCCTTGAGGCTCTTCAGAGCCATGCGGTAATCCTTCACAGCCTGCAGGATGATTGCGTTCGCCAGATTCTCGTAATTTGTGATGTCGCTCATAAGCTTTTGCCTCCCTTTGTCGGAAATAGGCATCGTTGCAATGGAGCGATGTATCTTTGTATCAGTGCAGGAAACCGCTTATCACGGTTCGCACCTCATCCACCGAGCGTACCACCAGGGCAGTACCGCCGGCCGCGAGGATTTTTCGGATTGTCGCTTCCTGTAGTTTCGTAGGCTTGCCGTTCTCGGTCTTGACCTCGAATCCATAGAAATGACCATTAATGCAGGCAATGATATCGGGGATGCCCGCCGTCCCATACATACCGCCGTGTTCTTTCCAGCAGAAACACCCCGGCACGGTCTTAAGGTACTTCATGATCGCTTTTACAATGTCCACTTCTTTCATCTGTTCTTAAAACCTCCGTAGTTACAACGCTTGGAACACATGGAACACGAGAAATCCTATTTTCATATGTTTTTTGTAACGAAAATCAAGGTATATAAAAATATGTGTATTATATATAGGGAGATAGGATTTTGGTGTTCCTACGTGTTCTCGTGTTCAGAAGATGCTCGTGGAAAGGCTGCCGGGATTCATCATCCCAGCACCTCTCCAAGCCTTATCCCCGTTAAAATGCGCCTTTTCGCCATGCGGTCGATGTCCCTTGTCACATCGGGGAACGCCGCCGTTATCTGCTGCACGAAGTTCTTCTGGGAATACGGTTTCAGACCGCATTCCTCGCAGTACCCCTTATATGCATTGAACAGTTCCGTTGAACCGGCGCTATATTCGGCATCCAGTTCACAGTAGTCCTTCACGAATGACAGCACGGAATCCGACTCCTCGCGGTACTGCTGCAGTTCGTCCGCATTGACCTGTGTCTCGGAGAACACATAGTGATTGTTCATCAGTCTGCGCAGCCCTTCCAAAGCGAACAGGAAAATGCCGTCCGCCTCCATGCGAAACTTCTCCAACAGTTCAGGATCGCGCTTGTCCTGCGGCACGGTGTGATTGAACCGTATGATGATGAGCCTGCGGTAGAAGCCCTCCGACCTATCGCCGTAATTCTTCGGTATGCTGTTGCATGAGAACAGGAGCCTTGCGCTCGACTGGAACGAGAACGGATTCTTGTTCTTTTTCTCCACGGTCAGATAGTCCTCGCCAACGAGCGCCTTGAAGATGCCGTTATCGTCAATGTTCTTCGTGGGCAGGTCAGCGAAGATGTTAGCCAGCTTGCCGAAAAGCTCCGCCGTTTTGAACCGCTCGTTAAGCGCCTGCCACGACACGTTTGACACGTTCTGCTTTCCCAGGAGCACATCGTTCAGCACACGGAGTAGCACCGACTTTCCGGCTGACGCCACCCCCACGATGACAAAGCACTTCTGCGCGGAATTGACCGGGATAAGGAAATAGCCGAGCATCTCCTGTATCAGAGCGACCTGGTCCATATCGCCGCCCATCGACTCCTTGAGGAACTTCTTGAACAGCGGGCAGTCCGCCTTTTTGTCGTAGGTCACGGCAAGCTGCACCGTAGAGTAATAATCCGGCGTGTGTTCCGTCAGCGTATCCTCCAGGACGTTGTATAAGCCGTTGCGGACATTGATGATGTAGGGATTTGCGTTCAGTTCGCGGATGTCCCTCTGCACCAGGAGCCGCCATTGCTTCTCCGCGTCAACGATCTGCGACATCTTTGTTTCACGGATCAGCATCTTCTCTTGCACGAGACGCTGTGCTTCCATCTCGGACATCTCGACATACACGCCGCTGCGGTAACTGAAGTGCTGCTCCGCTGCATAAAACACCTGCTGCTCGTCCGACATATCCTTCGCAAGAACACCCGGCAGGAAACGCAGCCCCTTGTCGGTCGGCTCGTACCAGTCAGGGATCGCCGTACCCGCCTTGGCTCTCTTTGCATTCTTGCTTGCCTGGTACGCCTTGCTTGCATCCTTAAACACCTGGTTCAGTGATTTTAAGAACGATGCCTTCAGCTTGAAGTGATCGCGGATTTCGGAATTGATGATGACGTCCGCCGTCACCACGTCCTGGTTATACAGATAATCCGACACGAACTGCTTTGCCGCCTGCAGATCTTTTATTGCTTCGCCCGTCACGGGGATGCCGTGCAGGATGTCAAGAAGATCGTCAGCGGACAACGGCTGATAGCACCACGCCGCAGGGGACTTGACCGGGCATTCCCCGGCAGCGAACTTCGGACATTTGAAGCCCTTTTCGCAGATGGTCTTGCAGGTGATGGGATTCGTCCCGCTCTCAAGGAAATGGTTAATCTTTTTCTGCGTATTGCCCTCGCTATATCCGGGATACGGAGCGGACAGGTCATGGATCATCTTCGTGCCGCCCTCAAAGGGAGCAAGATTCGTTATCATGGCGTACCAGTCATGCTCCGAAAGGGACGCGGCGTCATCGCGGCAATGCTGCATGAAAACACACGATTGCATGACCTGATCGATGCCCTTTTCCGTGCCACTCTTTCGCTCCACGGGTACAAGGTCGACCTCCGGCAGTACGTCCGACAGCTGATCCTGCGTGTATTTGCGTTCTGGATGGAAACTGACGCAGGTCACCTCCACGGGAGTGTCCTTCTTGCAGTGCATGAAACCGGGAAGGCGCATGACCCTCGACTCGTTCACGCACATCGGATCGCCGTCAAAGTGCTTTACAAGCTGCGTCTGTATCATACGGAAACGCTCCACCTTGGCGGTCGAATCCATGAACCAGTAGACATGATAGGATTTCTGCGTTTTCATGATCATGGACGGAGGGAGCGGGAAAGCATCGATCTTTTTCTGCTGCTCGTCAAAGCTGTCGTTGTCCATCTCCACGAACTGCGCGTTGATCCTCGTAATGGAATCATCGTCCTGGCCGCCGTAGTTGACCACAAAGAAGATTCCGCGGTACATGGCGTTGTGGTTTTTGAGCGTTTCTTCTATGCTTTTGTACTTCCCGCATTCGCAGGACAGCTTCGCCCCCTGGAACACACCGCCTTTCTTATCGTCAAAGACGCGGAAGCAGACGGTATCGGTCGGATTAAAGAGAGAACCGAGAACATCGGTCACCGTTACATTCATGCGCCCACCTCCTCAAAATATCTGATCTGTTTCTTCAGCCGCTTGGCTTCCTCGATCTCCTGTGCGACACCCGGCGATATAGCACCGAACACCCACACCTCATCGCACATCCGGAGAAGCGCAAGTCCGAACAGAAGGCCAAGATCCCGTTCATTGGGATCGTTATCGTTAAGTATCTGCGGATACAGAAGATGGCTTGCCACCGGCATATAGCCCTCGTCTATCGCACGGCGGCAGTATGTAATCGCCGCCGCGACATTCGTATCCACGTCGCCTGCGTATCTGGAAGCCACATATATCTTCCTGCGGTTCTTGTCGGCATAGCGTTTTTTCTGCTTTTGCCGGTATTCCTTCATTATCTGGCTCATCGCCGACCCTGCGGTCGGATCGGCGTAGCCTTCGCTGTTTTTATACATACATCAGTCCTCCAGTTCTTCCATCATTCCAAAGGTCGGTCCCGCGGACGCCTCCGCGATTAGCGGAAGGTCAAACTCCGGGAAGGGCTTTTCTTCCATGCAGGCACGTATAAAAGCCACCGCCTCCGACAGCCTGTCCTCCGGGATAATGAAAGTCAGTTCATCGTGTATCTGAAGGATGGGCTTGAGCCATTCGCGCTCCGGCAGTCCGGCAAGTATCCTCGTGATGGCGAGTTTCAGGATGTCCGCCGCCGTCCCCTGGATAGGTGTGTTCAGCGAACACCGCTCCGCCAACGACTTCTGCCCCCAATTATCCGAGGTGATGCCGGGAAGGTATCTGCGCCGTCCGAGCCAGGTTTCCGAGTACATACGCCTTGCGGCTTCTGCCTTCGTCTCTTCCTGCCATGAGGTCAGACCCTTGTATCCGTGCTTGAGGTTGAAAAGTATCTCCTCACACTCACTCACGGATTTTTCAACCCCTGCCTTGAACTTCAGCGTTTTCTGAAGCCCTCTGGGGAACAGCCCATAAAAGGTGCCGAAATTCACGTTCTTGGCAATCGTCCTGTGTTCCTTGTAATTTTCCGAATGCTTGTCTTGGGCTTCCTCGTAGCTCACGCCGAAAATGACGCTGGTCGTGGCTGCGTGGATATCGCCGTTTTTGCGGTAGGTGTCCATCATCACCTCATCACGGCAGTAGAACGCACCCACGCGCAGTTCTATCTGTGAGAAATCAAGCGAGAGGATAAGGCAGCCCTCCGGCGCTTTGATAAAGTTTCTCACGCCGATGGGATCGTTGGTTTTCCTGGGCATATTCTGCGCGTTCGGATTGCGACAGTTCATCCTGCCCGTATCCGTGGACAGAGCGAACAGTTCGGGATGGATACAGCCCGTCACGGGATTGAGGTATTTCAAATACCCGTCGATATATGTGGACTTGATCTTGCCCCACTTGCGGTACTCCTGCACCAGCGTGAAAAGCCCCGACAGTTCCGGCCGATTCGTATCGCACCACTCCTTGAGGAGCGTCATCGTCATATCGTCAGCCGCCTCGCGGTTGGTTTCCGTGGTCTTTAAGATAGGCAGCCCCAGGTCTTTATACAGATAGTTCTTAAACGCCTGCGTGGAGCAGTTCGCGCCGATGTTCACATCGCCTATGATGAATTCGATCTCCTTGCGGATGCGCTCCATCTCGTTTTCAGCCTCGGTCTTGCGCTCCTGCATAAGCGGGAGGTTGACCGGGATACCATTCGTTTTCATGATGCCAAGGTACACGGCGGTCGGACTTTCAATCTCCTCCACGATGTACCTGTGCTTCGGGAGATAGCGGTCGAACCAGTCGTTGAACTTGTGATAGAGCCGAAGGGCAAAATCGGAGTCCGCAGAGCCGTATCGGACGGTCTCCTCGTCCTGTGCGTCCAGTTCGTCAAAGTGCTTTCCGTCCGTAACACTTGAAAATGACGGGAGCGGTTCTCCGAACAGTTCCTCCGCCAGCCGTTTCAGACCGCTTTCGTTCAGCTTGCGGAATTCGTATATGCTTTTAAGGCTCATCTGTGATGCACAGATCGTGTCATACACGGGAGTCTGTATCACGATGCCCCTCGCATATGCCATCGAGGATTCAAAGGCGATGTTGTGGGCAATCTTTATGGTCGTTGTATTCATGAGAAACGCCGTCAGAAATGCGAAAAAAGCGTCCTTGTCTATATTGGTGCCGACACGGTGGGCAATAGGGACATAGATGCCCGTACCTTCCTTGACGGAGAAGGAGCATCCGACAATATGCGCCCTCGCGGGATCGAGAGCCGCCTTGTCCTCCTCGCGGTACGGATCATCGGGAGCAGTCTCAAAGTCGAAAGCGACAATGCTGCTGCCGCCGATGTAATCCCGTATCCCGTCCACCGTGGTCACACATTTATATTCTGTATTCATGTGCAATCACTCCTATGGGGAATACCCGGAGGAGCATTTCACCCCTCCGGGCTTTGTTTGCTTTACTTCAAAGGTTCGATGATTTCTCTCGTTTCGGGATCGACCAGCGGCTCATCGTCAATGAGGGACGCCGGAGTAAGGTTCGCGGCATACGCCTTTACCGTCTCGGATACACCAGCCACGGCGTTGCGCTCCTCTGCGGTCAGCATTCGCTCGAACGAAAATACCGCCTGGGAGAATGCGATGCCGGATGCGTTTGTAGCCTTCTTCAGCGTGATCTTCGTAACCACCTGGTTCAGCTTGCGCCCGCGGGAGAGCTGGCTCTTCACATAGTTCGTGAAGGACTTAAGCGACCCGGTTGGCAAGGAAAGCGTGATGGGGAACAGTTCTCCCTCGCGCAGGATGTAGAGCATACGCTTGTTCTTGCACAACTTGCTCTGACCCTCGCCGCTGCCGAACTTGTTATACGGGCAGCCTGCGCAGTTCCCGCCGGGAGTGCCGATGCCCGTCACGCCGTCAAAGCTGCCGCAGTCGGGAGGATTGTTCCCGCCCGTGTACTTGTCGTGGTAGTAGGCATAAGCCGGATGGTTGTAGACGATAACGCCGGTGATGTCCTTCGCCATTTCGGACTCATCACTCTCGGCAGAGGGAATCTCGAACGCCGTGCCGCCGCCTGCGGGCAGCTTCACGCGGTCAAAGGAAAACTCAAGCCCCTGGCAATCGTCCGCCATCGCCTCGTTCAGTACGTCTCTGTTCGCAAGTGCAGCGAAACCCTCGTTCACTGCGATCTCAGTATTCTTCTTATCTGACATGATCAATGTCCTCCTATGAAATGAAATTAGTTGTGGTTTTTGCATTGGTGCAGTGAATCGGTGCTACTACGACTTGCGGATGCCGACCGACACTTTTTCGTAAGTGCTTACGGTATCGCCGAGCCACGCCGGGACGTCTTCGCCCGTGGCTTCCCGCTGCTCCTTGATGAAGGATGCGAGCGTGTTTGCGTTGACCGTCTCCACGACCAGGCTGCCGTATCCGTTGTCCTTCAGAGCCTGCATCATCTCGTCCTTGCGACCGGACGCCGGGGACGCGAACAGCCTGCTCTTCAAGTAGAATGTGCTGCCGTTACGGGAGAAGCGGTCAAGTTCGGCTTCTGTCATGGCATCGGAGAGTTGCTCGTCCAATTCGGCGATCTCCGCAGCCAGAGCCTTGGTCTGTGCTTCGAGGTCCTTCTTCTGTTCCTGCAGAGTCTTGAGCCTGTCAGCCATTTCAAAGATTTGTGTGTTCTCCATCGGTGACTACCTCCTTTCACTTACTACCGAGGAATTCAACCCCCTCCGTGAAAGGTCAGTTCTTAAAGGGATTCCTGCCCTTGCGGTAATCGTCCACGAGCATTTTTGCGAGGTTCATTTTCTGACGGAGAGCGTATAAAACCTTGCGGTCGACCGTTCCCCGGCACACGAGGTAGATGTAATGACAGTTCTCTTTCTGTCCTGCTCTGTGGATACGAGCCTTCGCCTGCTCGAAATTACTCATGCTGTAGTCGAGGGAATAAAAGACCATCGTGCTTGCCGCCGTGAGCGTGATGCCCAAGCCGGCAGCCGCAATCTGCCCCACGAACACACGACATCTATCGTCATACTGGAAACGGTGGATTTCATTGTCGCGGTTCTTCACGCCGCCGCGAACCACGGCGTAGCCGATCTTTTTCTTTTCAAGAAGCTCCTGGATATCGTCCAGCTCCGGCACGAAACGAGCCATGATGACGAGCTTCTTATCCTCTGCCATAGCGGAATCGATAATGTCGGAAAGAGCGTCCAGCTTTGCTCGGCTCACGATATTGACCACGCCATCGTCATCGGTAAGGTGGCCACCCGTAATCTGCGACAGGCGCAGGAGCCTTGTGAGAATGTTCGCCGTGGTAACTTCCGACTCGTCCAGTTCAGCGTAGCTTTCGTCCTCGATGCTGTCATATAGTTTTATGGCGTCCTTCTCCAAATCCACGGTACGGACTTCCTCGGTGATTGCCGGAAGATCAAGGCACTCTGCCTTCGTCACTCGAAATGCCACCGAGTGGAGCTTTCGCAGGAAATCATCGGTCATCCATTTACGGAAGATCGGCGTGTGGTTACCGTAGCCGCCCATGTCAAAATACTGATTACGGAAGGCATAGAACGATGTTCCGAATATTTGAGGATTAAGGAATCGGTACTGCGAGAACACATCCATCTCGCGGTTCGTGATGACCGTACCCGTAAGGAGCAGCTTGTATTTCGCCTTATCGCCGATGTGGTGCATTCCCTTGCTCTGGGAGGTTCGGTTCTCCTTCAGTTTGTGAGCTTCGTCCGCGATCACCAGGTCGGCGTTATATGCCAGCAGTTCTTTTTCGAGCCGCCACGCACTTTCGTAATTCACGACCACTATCTGCAAGCCCTCGTCCGGCAGCTTGGTCAGCTGCTCCTTTTTCTTTGCCGATGTACCTTTGAGGATCGTCAGCGAATATGGGAAGTCGGCGAACTTTTCAAATTCCTCTTCCCAGACGCCAAGGATGGAAAGCGGCGCTACTACCAGCACACGGTTGACCTTGCCGTATTGGTACATACATCCCGCCACGGCAATGCTCACGATTGTTTTGCCGGTACCCATTTCCATCAAGAGTGCCGTGCCTCGGCTCTTAAGACGCTCGTCAAATACACCGAACTTATCGCAGGCGAATGCAAAGGCTCGTTTCTGATGGTCATACGGCGTTGCCTTGATCGGCATCATCAGTTCGATATTCTCACTCATTGCTGTCACCCCGCATTTCCTTGATCTCGATGCCCTGCACGGTCTCACCCGGCGTCAGCACGAGAACCTCGCAAAATTCTCCGAAGATAAAGGTGAGCAGCCTTTTCGGAATGCTCATGTGTTCACTCTGCAAGACTTCCTGCTTGTTGCCGCTTTTGTTAGCGATATTGATTCGTATTTTGTGTTTTAATCTCATAGGTTTGTCCTCCTGTTCCTGATCTGCATTGCTGCGGAGGATGGATGTATTTCCTTCCTCACTCACTACCGGGAAATTCAACCCTCCGAAGAGGTGCGGCCGGGGAGGACTCCGACCGCCGTGTCTGCCGTATCTCACGGCTCAGTCCTTTTTCGGGTACTTGTGGCGTTTCACACGCTCAACCCCGAAGGACTTGGCCACCTTGTCGATAATTTTGTTTTTGCGGTTGGTCATAGCCGCGGAGGACGGCAGCTTACCCGTCTGCCCGGCTTCAGCCTGGCGCATCTCCTCAAGCTGCGTACCCTCGCCGAAATGCTCGAAGAAGAAGTCCTGCTGTGACTCGGTGCATTCCTCATCAATAACGCGGCGCACCTGTGCTACCTGGGGATTCTCCGGCTCCGGCTCGGCAAACATCGCATCTTCCGGGCTGCCGCTCTTGTCGGCAAGCGTGTCCCAGGGATCGACCGCATCCTCGTTGTCGGGATCGGCCTTGTAGCTGTTGACCTTGTCATCAAACAGGGGATCGCGCAGTTCGCCCTCGTAACGATCCTGCAAATCCATGTCGTGGTCAGACTCATCGAGCATGATGGTCAGTTCGAGCGACAGGTCTTTTCCGACTTCAAGCCTCTGAGTGACCACGCACTTTGCGTCATCGTCCCAGCGTTCGTAGCAGTAATACTTGCCGTCCGCCGTGAGATAACAGGTACGGTTGGGATTGAACCCGCTCTTGCGTTTCTTTGAATCTTTGTTTCTTTGCATGAAAATGGCTCCTTTCAGATTCGTTGGAATCCGCAGAAGCCGTTTTCATCCGTAGAGACAAAGAAAGACGGCTTGGATATAGTTCACCCGTAGTGGGTTTTGAACTAAATCCAGGCCGTCATGCAGCTCTGCGGATCTCAGTATAAAATTGTGATTTATGCCGCTTTTTTTCGACTTTCAACTTTGAAGTCGTGTGTGGCAACTCTTGTGATAATGGTTACTATGTCTTGGCGCTCAACAGTAAAGGTTTCCCCGACCGCGAGAACTGCACTGGTTTTATTTCCCTTGTAGAGACATTCAACCAGCCCCGTTTCAGGATTTCCCATACAAGCTAACCGTCCAAGACAATCATGAAATGGAATCACCCATCGCATCCTCCTTTCTCAAACAAGTCATAGGCATTATCTCCTCACTTTAGCTGTTACGCTTAATTGCGTACTCAATGGGTAAAAAAGAGACTCTCACTGCATTACTGCAGCAAGAGTCAGAGTAAGCTGCATTCTTCGAGACGTATTTCTACAGATTGCTTGGATACATCAAAAAGATCCGCCAGAGTACAGATGGCACTCCTGTTGTCCTTACCATACGCTACGCCAAGATGCTCCGCCGCTTCAACAAACGTGTTCTTTGGCATCAGGATTCTTGGTGCGATACCGATGGCCTGTGATTCCATGATGTTTTCTTCGTCTGTTGACTCGGGCAGCTGATCCACACGGCACTTGCAATACTTCGCATATCGTGGAAGAGAAAACTTTTGCATCTTATAGTAATATCGATGCTTGTACCAATGAACACATTCGTGGGCAATCGTGTTGTTACGACAACCGGTATTTGTCTTTTTCACTGCCTCCGGATCGATCAGGACTGTCTTTGCTTTAAATGACTTGGTGTCGTATAGTCCTTCATCGGGATCGTATACCTCTACGACCCCGTCAGTAAAGATCGTCATCCCATAAATATCCAGTTCTTCTGATAGACAGATATACTGAACATCCAGACCAAGACCGGTTTTGGCAATCTCCTCAATCGGAACTGGCATAGGATTCTTCAGCGCATCTGGATAGAACTGCTCCAGAAACTCACGTGCAACCTTATCGTATTCAGCCGGGGGAATGTATGGTACGAGTTTGCGACTATTGTAGTCCATCATTCGCCTCCTTTTCTCTTGTCGATGATCTGATTGACTTCCTGCCAAAAATCATCTCCAAGCCCCTGACTTTTTGCCCTGCGAAGTGCGACACGTGCGTTGGGGAGAGCCTCATCCATGATATACTCAGGTAAATCAGGAGATACCTGTTTACGCTCACGCCCAGCAAGATCGAGCATTTCCTCACGCTCTTCTTCGCTCAAGTTTAATACCTTCGCCAAGGCCTCCAGCCCATCAATATCCGGTGGATTCCTCCGACCTTTGATTATGTCAGAAAGGTAGGTTACGGAAACCCCCAACTTCTCGGCAATCGGTCTTAACTTGACATCCTTTTCAAGTCGCTTTTGTGCAATGAAAGCACCAAATTCACCTGCCACTTGTTTTTCCTCCTTTCGCTATTACGCTTTTAAGCGTACTTGTATTATAAATGAATCCCCGGAAAAAGTCAATAGATCTGCGAAATTTTCCTCAAGCACATATTTCACTTGATTTTGGGCATTATTTTTGATTTTGGGCATTGCAAAATCAAATCAACTGTGCTATAATAGACTTGTCGGATTATAGGAAGGAGACACAACCATGCCACAGCACGGAGGTAAAAGGGAAGGATCAGGTAGAACCCCACTTCCCGAAAGCGAAAAGAAAATCGCAAAAACAATATACATAACACCAACTTTGCAAAGCGACATTGATCAGTTTGCAACTGGTAATAGCTTTTCTGAAAAATGCATCGATCTCATTAGCGCACAAATTTCCCGCAGAAAACGAACGCAGGATAAAACCGTCAAGTTTATCGATCTTTTTGCAGGTCTTGGAGGCATCCGGCTCGGTTTCGAGAACGCTTTTAGAGAAAAGGGATTTAATCCTGTTTGTGTATTCAGTAGTGAGATTAAGGATTACGCCATTAAAGCATACAAGAACTATTTTAATGATGAAGAAGTAGCAGGTGACATCACTCAAATATCAGCAACCGACATTGAGGATTTTGATTTCCTGCTCGGAGGCTTTCCGTGTCAGCCCTTTTCTGCTGCTGGATTAGGCCTTGGCTTCGAGGACACACGAGGAACTCTCTTTTTTGAAATTGAACGTATACTCAAAGAGAAGCAGCCCTATGGCTTCCTTTTAGAAAATGTCGAAGGACTAATTAACCACGATGATGGGAGAACACTATCCATTATCATCGACCATCTAAAGAAGCTAAACTATTATGTTTCCTATCGATTGATTGATAGCCAATTCTTCGGATTAGCACAATCTCGAAAAAGGGTATATATTGTTGGAACCAGGGACGCGCACATATCTTTGGACAACTTTGAGGAACATACTGCGGTTTTGGGAGACATCTTGGAACATGGACTACCCACGGTGGATTCTGAATTCACGCAAAAACTATTTGCTCATTTCACCCCAGAGCAGGTTGTCGGCAAGGCAATCAAAGATAAACGAGGCGGCACTGATAACATCCACAGCTGGGAAATTGGTCTGAAGGGTAACACAACTGAAGAACAATCGGATTTTTTGAACCTCCTTTTGCTCGAAAGAAGGAAAAGAAAATGGGCGGCAGAAATCGGTATTGATTGGATGGATGGAATGCCCCTTACCGAAAAGCAGATTTCAACATTCTATCATCATGATAATCTAAAGGAATTCCTCGATGGGCTTGTGGAAATGGGATATCTGACACTGGAGTATCCACGCAAGAAGCAAAATGGCAGGCGTGTACCTGACGAAACAAAACCTAAAGGTTATAACATTGTCGCAGGGAAGCTCTCATTTGAGTTTACTAAAATCCTCGACCCTGCCGATCTTGCGCCTACACTGGTAGCTATGGATGTTTCGCATTTAGGCGTTGTTGACGGAGATGGCTTACGCAGGCTTTCAATCAGAGAAGGGCAACGCTTATGTGGATTCCCGGAAGATTATGATCTTTCATTCTTGAAGGAAAGTGAAGCTTTCGATCTGCTGGGCAACACAGTATGTATCCCCGTTATCAAAGCCATTTCAGAACGATTAGCAGATATGTATGCTAACTAAACAAAACAGCAACAGAGGCGGACGCACCCAATGCGCCCGTCTCTATATTTTTTGTATCCTATACGAGGATGCATTTATAAGCCATTCGTCACTGTCAAAAATGGTTTCATACGGATTTCTAATAAACTCAGGTTGATATCCTGGCTCTCCCATTCTCAAATAATCAACCAGACATAGAATGTATTTGTCCGCTTTAATTCTGGCAACATCCGACTCATTTTCTGACCAAAAAAAGTGCGGCGATCCCATGTAGCATTTCACTTCGATGAACCGATCGTAATGCTCAGTTTCATTGTTCTCGTAGGAAACTATGTCATAACCGGCAGCAACATCAAAGTCAGAGATTCTTTTTATCTTCTGTGCAAGTTCTGGAAGGCGTTTTTTCTCAAGTCCCAGCACAAATTCCTCTGCCTCAAGACCGCGTCTACTTTGGTCTTCTTGCTGCTTTAATAATTGCTCCAATGTGAATTTTTTCCTTCGGTTACGTAATTGCTCCGTCCAGTCAGATTCATAATTCCCCGCTACACATATCTCTCCGTTCTCTTCCTTATCAAGCGCTCCGGCCATAGTGAGGAAATTACGGACAGCGGCATAAGCCAATGGAAAAGCAGATCGCTTAATTGTTAGGTGTCCTTTTTCGGCATCAAATCCAGTAGCATCCTTATCAAAAATACCTTCTTCCACAAGCCTATTGATGCTCATGGCGGCCAACTGCTCGATGATCTCGCCGTTACTTTTCGTGGCGAGTGTATCAAGCTCAGGCAAAGGCATAACGGTATCTGAGGTTGCATCCACCAACCTCAGATACTCAAAAAATGCTACTGCACCAGGGCAATTGACAGTAATGCTGTTTTCCAAGGCACACCTGTTCCGAATCTCGTCTCTACTGATTCTTTCCTTTCCAGCCATAATCGAGACGAGAAACAGAATACCATCAACATTACCGATGGAATTACATCTTTTTAGTTCTGTTAACATATTCTGCAATTAGAGCCTTGATATCATCATCGCCGGTTTCCAATCCTGCATTCTCAAACAATGGAATTGGCATACTTTCGATGATATCACGAAGCCTTGTCTCCTTCTCGATTAATCTATTATGGATTACCTCATCGATAGACTCTTCCGATAACAGGTAATAATAGTTTGTTTCTGTTCCCGGCTTTAATCCGTATCTGTGGATGCGATCCTTTGACTGTATAAAATGTGCCGCATTAAAACTTCTCTCCATATAAATGGCATTATGACAAGCCTTGTGCAAAGAAATCGATTCGGAAACCGCAAATGGGTTTGCGATAATCACCTTGAACGATGAATCTGGCTTGTGGAACTCAGCTATAATCTTTTCCCGGGTTTCGACCTCATCCTCGTCCTCTTCACCTGTAGCTACAGGAGTCGCTCCATATAGCGTTTTGCACGGAATACCACACGAAAGTAGGTACTTCTCAAAGTCGAGAATATTTTTGATATAGATTGCCCAAACTACGACTTTCCCACCAGATGCTATAATCCCTTCAATAAGTTCACGTGCTTTTACAAACTTTGCAGGCGTTTCCAATTTCGCATATTGCAGAACATCCGATATCAAAGAAGCATCTTCTGCCACCGCACCCGAATCAAATCCCTCAAATGAAGCAAAGTTCTTAAGGGGTACACTAAGAAGATTGGGATTGGTAGCAGCTTGCATCATTCTCAATAACCTTGCTTTTACCAGATCTTGTCTGAACCAATCGTCCTTGCTTGAGACAATATCGCTCATATACTTTTTCTCTATTACATCGTATATTCTGCGCTGTGTTTCTCCCATAGGAACGACAATCGGTTCATGCTCTGTTGCTTGTGGAATACCAAGGTCGCTCTTTTTTACACGTATAAAGAAAGGCTCTATTGACCGCAGCAAAGTATCTACTCTCGGATCATTCTCAGCCTTGCTCATATCCTTGAGTTGATAAACCTCAAACGGTATTATTTTCTTGGTAGGCCAAATGAACTTATAAAGATTATACAAATCTTCATATCCATTAGGCGCAGGTGTACCTGTAAGCACAACCCTTGACGAGCAGTAAGCTGCTATTTCTAACACTCCTACCGCAGTTACTCCACCACTTGTATTTTTAATCTTGTGTGCCTCATCCAAGACAACCATCACTCTATTGTTCCTAAGAAAATATATTAGTTCCTCTTTGAGCGATGGTACAGAGGCATAAGAGAGCAGCGTGATCTTGGCAGGATTCAGAGAATACAGATATTGTTTTTTCTCCTCAATTGAGACTTTCCCATTCAATCTTTTTGTTGATGGCTTTTCGCCGAAGCATTCCTCATACTCTAATTCCCAGGGACCAAAAGCACTGAGTGGTGAGATGATAAGGAGTCGATCCACATACTTTTTATCATCCTGGGGCAAATTTGAAAGAAAAGCAAACGCCCCATATACCACGCTTGTTTTACCTGCTCCAGGTACAGAAAAGTTACACGCATTCTGCGAAAAAGCGAGGTGGTACGCAGATAACAACTGCAATTCATATAGGCTTCTGTTAGACAGATTTATACTAACTGAATCAACGAACCGCTCAAAGTCCTCTTTGTCACATTGATTGTCTCTGATCAGGCACGCCTTTTCCGCAAACTCACCAAATTTTTCTTCTTCAAGCGCATAATTAGTTACAGCCTCAGAAACCCTTCCGGAGAAAACAAGGTCAGCACCAATATACTCACAGAGTTTCTTTATTCGGTCGATACTTTTATTAATGTCATCATCAGCCTCAACAACAATACTATCGTCTGTCTTAGCGAATCTTACCGTATCTTTCAAGTACCGAGCTGCACGTCTATTGCTAAAAATGGAATCAACGTCCCCAGTGATAATCAGAGAACTGCCGTTTTCATTTGATTCAAGACACAGTTTCTTCATTCACTCTACTTCCTTTATAAACCGAGTATTTCCTTGAACTTTGATACAAATTCATCCAAGGATGATACGCAGCCACGCACATTGCTGTCACTCAAAAAGCTCGGCTGGCTCACATCTACGACTTCAAGCGCCTGGCAGGCCTTCATAAGCTGCTGTAACGGCTTTGCTGCATTAGCATGGTTATTCAAGATATCCATGCTCTGAATATAGTTATCGTCAAACGGCTCCTCGACCTTCTGTTTCCACTGTTGATCCCTTGCCTTCAAAGCGCGTCCCAGATCCGGCGGGTTCTTAGCCATAATATCCTCTACGGATTCTTCTTGGACAGAATCAGTGGTGGCGAAATGCTGGTCACGGAACTGCTCCCACACCTCCTGCTTTGCAAAAAAACTGGATGCTGGTTTCTTCGCAGAGGGCACCGAAATAATATCGCGGAAAAGGGTCTGTTCAAAATTTGCTCTGATATAGTCAAAAGCAATCAGCTTTAAATCAGCAACGTCAGCTTCAGGATCATAGGCCCACATTGAAGCCACACCCGCCTTATATTTCTTAAGGGCAGAATCTAACTTGAGGAAGGAGTCTTCGCTCTTATCCAACTGTGTGTACATACCCGAATAACCATACTCATCCAGGTACTCATCCATCAAACGCAGAGCAGAGAGCATTGTACGGACTTCTCCGGGTTTGCAGTCCATCATCCCTGCAATATCATCATCGGTGAATCCGGCATCCTTTAAATCCTTACACTTCAGATACTTTTCGATAGGGTTATAATCAACCTTAGCATCTTCACCCATCTGATAGGTGGTTTCCAGCGCAAGAATCTCTTTTTTATCGGCACCCTCGGGGAGAATAATAGCAATGAAATATTGGCAATGTCCCTTTTCATTAAACGGAATATTCTCATCCGCCATTATATTGTTCAGCAAACTTGCACGGCGGTTACCGTCAATTATCATGCCGTCCGCAGTCACAATGCCATGCCTCTGCTGGTGCTCTTTCAGAAGGCGCTCCTTGGTTTTCTTGTTAGCCTCCGGCTTAGAGTCCCACAGAAATTTTTCAATAATTCTCTTGTCGTCAGGATCTTCCGGGTTCAGCTGATGGTTTTGCCGCTCATAAGACTTAACAACGCTTCCTATTCTACCGTTGTATGGGTTATATACAAGATACTCAAGAGGAATCTCGAAAGCATCGAGAGTAATGATGCTGCCATGATAAACGATAGGAATACCTGTCCGGCACGCCTTTTCCGGATGATCGGTGAACTCCTTCAGTTTTGCTTTTCTTTCAGTAGCGTTCATATTTCAAACCCTCCACAGTTATAATTCGTCAATGTGCGCGTCAATGATGTCTTCCAATAGCCCCATATTCTGAAAGTTCAAAACATAATCAGAACATCTATGGATTTCACGAAGATCAGCCTGCCTGCCAATCCAGCCGGCACCATCCAAGAAATTGACAAAGATGATATTGTTCCCAGCATCCCGTTCTGCTTTAATAACGGCTTCTGTTTTCCTCGCGGCTTCCTTTTTACTTCCTTGGCTACTTGAAGTAGTAACGCTATATGAAACATCGAGAATAAGCTTCGGCTTGGCAGGAGATTCCAAGACAAAACTGACTGCCCGATCAAGTTTAGGAACCCGAACATTCTTCTGATATTCAAGTCCATGCTTCGCACAGACCCTTTTTAATTCTTTTTCTATATCTGCCAGTATTGCATCGCCGATCATATTGCTGTAGGTACCTTCTAACCCACGTTTCACCAACTGGCGGACGCTGCCCTCGTCTTGGATTTTGGCAAGGGTACTATCGTCCATAGCCATATTCTCCAAATAAAACGGAGGGATACAGGCCTGCATCTTGGGATCGTGTTTCCCGTCCCAAATGAGATTCAAGACGCTTTCCATCATCGCCGGGCTTTCCATCATCGCAGAACGGATCTTACTGAGGCCCCATTCTGTTGCGAATACGAAACCGCGGTCTTTCCTTATCATCGAAACCATCCGCTTGAATCTTTCTTCGGAGATTTCTGCAACAGAGGTGAGCCTGTCCAGAGAATCCTTGTGATCGATAATGTATTGTTTCAGCGTTTCCTTGCTGGTAATAGTCTTAAGCCCCACAAGGATATCCGCAGTCTGAGCATCTATTGTTTTCCTAATGGATTCTTCACAGCTATCATTAATGTAGAACATTGTGGTCGAGTTGAACATCTCGTCATAAGACAGCTTCTTCGCCTTAGTTTCCGCCATGTATGAACCTCCAATCGTTATGATGTACATATCATATCACACTCGAGCGAAAAAGGCAATAGAGAAATTACACTTTTTTGCGGATTTTTTTGAGAACCGTATTTTCGTGTTTTCAAACACCTGTGGGCCCAAAATATACGCATATACGCTTATTGGCGAATTGTGCTGTCTAAAAATTCCCGACACAAGATATCATCTTTGCCGGGAATCAGGTATCATCATAATTGCCTTCAGAAGCACAACTGTTTATCATTTTGTCAAATGCAGCCTCTTCTATCACTTGCAAGCAACCTTCCAAATCTTTTTTTATATCATTACCCCAGAACCGAATTACTGTCCAATCCAGAGCCTCTAATTCTTTTTCAACTCTTCTGTCACGCTCCATGTTCTCCTCAATATGCTTTATCCAATACTGTGGGTTTTTACCGCGCTCCAATCGAGTTTTCAGCCGATCCCACTCTTTTCCGTGGAAAAACTCGCTATCGCAGAAAACAGCTATCTTATGTTTCATAATTGCGATGTCAGGAGAGCCTGGTAGTTTCTTGTAATTTTTCCTATATCTGTATCCGTCATGCCATAAACGCTTTCGCAGTGCCACTTCAATGCTTGTGTCTTTGCTACGGATTTTCTGCATATTCTTTCTTGTCTTCTCGGACACCTCGCCAAATTGGCGATCCTTTCTTCGCATAGCCACATTCTCCCGATTCGATATTTCTGGCGTGTTCACGCACATAACGATAGGACTTTCTTTTCGTTATGTGATTTACTTTTCGTTATGAGTGTATGCAAAAACTGTCTTCAGCATATGCGTATTTAATAATGAACGCAAGGTTTTCTGCTTATCATTCTGTTTCACACTGCATTTTGCACACCCCTCAGTATGAGAAAGGCGGTATTTTCTATGTAACCTCAAACGCCCTAACGAAAACGGGCAGAAATCCTTGTATCAATCACGCAACGGCTTCATCTGTTGCCGTGTCTAATTTGATACAACATAACGGCAGCTTATTTCTACCCCTTAACGATGAACACCCCCGTGTGCATTTTTGCACACCCCTCATAACGATGCCGTATGCACCGTTACGGAGTAAGGGATTCGGTTTTATCGCTACCTGTGCGTACATTGCGTTCTCCTCGTGGAACTGAAAATTATCTCTTTTCCAACCATTCTTCTTTCGTCAAACAAGTTATATGTTCTGTTCGTAGAACACCATCTAACGCACAAGGAACATTCTCTGAAGTGTGATGGTAATGAAATCCACATTTTTCTTGCACACGCTTTGATTTCTCGTTTCCATCAAAGTACCCGCACCATAATTTTTCGAGATTCAGTTCTTCAAAGCCATATCGCATTATCTCACGAACCGCCTCTGGGATGAGTCCTTGTCCCCAATATGGAACGCCAATCCAGTATCCGATTTCACCCTCCGTATCAGGAATGCCGATATTACTTGCCTTGCCAAGCATTAATCCTATACTGCCAACTGGATGTCCTGTTTCTTTCAAAACCACCGCGTATGTCTCTGGTTCAGAAAGCACACCTTTTATAATCTCTCTGCTGTTTTCTACACTCGTATGAACAGCCCATCCCGCAATCGGTCCCACATCGGGATTGCTGGCGTATTTGTATAAATCCTCCCCATCGCTTTCTTCCCAGCGGCGCAGGATTAAGCGTTCTGTTTCAAGCGATTTTTCTATGAACATTTCCATATCCGTACATTTCCAAGTTCCTATCGGCATCTCGCATTCTCTCTTGGCATACTCGGTAAATCCTACCGCCTCATAACAATACCTTGCGCTCTCATTATTCTCAAATACGCCCAGATCAATCCTTTTGGCGCTGAGATGTTCCTTTACATATCCTATTCCAAGCTGAAGCAGTTCTTTTCCGTACCCTTTTCCCCTTATAGCGGGATTGACTATTACAAAGCCAAACCGAACAGAACTGTCATCATCGTCTCGTGGATATCTTATGATAAGATGTCCGACAATAGTTTCATTTTCATCCACAGCCGTGAGAGGATAGAAGCGTCCTGATTCAATCTGAGGTGCATAGTTTTCATTTATGTCCTCTCCCGTAAGCGGATACTTGTTAAACCTGTCGGCAGACCACTTGTATAACTCCTCCTCTGATCGTAGCCACTCGGCTATAATCGGCGCATCTTCTTTTTTGAAATTTCTCAGTATCATTAATTCTGACCTCTTAAGTTATTTTATAGAAACTGTCCATGTGTCCCCATCAACCAAGTACTGAAATTCCGTCAGAGCCGGATCGTTTATCACACGCATCAAGTCTTCAAAATCATCGACCGTGTTTATTTCTGACAGACGATTGCTTTCCACCCATTCCATCTGCCCCTCATCAGAAGACACAACCGTGCCGCTATATTCTGTAGTCTTGAACAGTAGGACAACATACCGTCCGTTTTTGATTGGGAACTGCTTCACACCCACAAGCCGTGGATTTTTTATGTCCAGCCCCGTTTCTTCTTTCATTTCACGGATCACCGCGTCAACGAAAGATTCTCCCGATTCCACATGACCGCCCGGAAGCGTATATCCCTGCCAGTCCTTTTTTATTCTGTTCTGAAGGAGCATTCTGTCATCATCAGTGATGAGACACAATACCGTCAACTCGACATTTTCTGTTCTGCTCATTTTCTCTTCCGACTTTCCTTATAATTCACACACCATAATATATTCTTCGGCGTTCTCATCCACAGTCTTGAATCCGACATTTTTATACATCTTCACGGCGTAGTTTTCTTTCTGCACCGCCAGGGACGCCCGTTCATACCCCTGCCATTTCAGCAGTTCGAGCATCTTCACCATAAGCTGCGAACCGATGCCTTGACCGCGATATTCCTTGTAAAGCGAAATAGCGAAGGACGGTGTCTCATCATCCACATGGCCGTAATCGTCCATGATTCTTGTCCAGACCGCTCCGACTACCTTACCGCCGAAATCTGCCACCAAGCAGTTATCGCCTTTCCGGGTACCGAAATCATCCGTGTACACACGAAGTTCCGGCTTCTCAATGATGTCCCTCGCAGGCGATTCCGTACCCTTCGGTATGAAGATTGCTTCATACAAGAAGTCCTTCAGCAGATCGGTTTCACCTTTACGAAGGCTGCGGATCACATATTTTTTGTGCTTGTCGCTCGTCATGTGGGAGATATGCTCGTTACGCACCCTGCCCAGCATTTCAAGGATCTGTCTGCCAATCGGCTCCGGCTCGTTATCATTGCTGCCGCATATAAGTTCCAGCGTGTCCGGCGTCCAAATGTACCCGTGCGCCTTGTTATAGAGGTACTGCTGGAATTCCTCGTATTCTTTTTCTTTCAGTTGCTTCATATATACATCCTTTATGACTCCGGCATTGGAATTGCCTTTAATGCCTCATCAATTTTTATCGCCTGCACAGGAACATATTCACCATTGAGCCGAACGCCCCCGCCAGTCAATGAGAACAATTCCCTTGACGTGTTCAGGTCAAGTCGTAAATTTTCGTTTGAAAGTAACTGATCCAAACCGGCAGCCACCTTCTCCGAAAGAAACTTCTCAGCTTCCTTCCGCCGTTCAATACACAGTTCTTCCGATTCACAGTCTTTCCTGATTCGAGCGTTGCTGATTATCCGGATTTCATTTACCACGCCAAGCATATGATAGACCAGTCTCATCATATGGGCTTTGGCTTCCTCTTCATCCATCTCGAAGTAAAATTGTTCAAACGCCTTATCAATCTGCGAAGAAACATCTGCAAGCCGTCTATCTGGCTCAGCTTGTTTTTTAACAGCTGTTTTTGCTGTTGTTGTGGTCTTTTGCTCCTTTTTCCCGCTGACAGCATTTTTTATTCCGCGACCCTTTTCCTTAACCCAAGGCCATGCGGTGTTTTTCCACCAAGGAGATATAACCTCCCGAAACAGCAAGATGCCTCCTGCTACGATGGCCGCACCCAGCGCTTCTCCGACTTGCTGTGCAAACTCTTCCTGCTCCGGTGTTAATTGAACGCGTCGTTCTTCATAAGGGTACGGATCATAATCATCGCTCCGTAAATCGTCAACATCGTACTCTTCCCACTCGATGATGTCGGGATTCTGATTGTTCTCGTCCCGCGTCAATCCTCTCACGCGGTCTGGATTATCCTTGGAACGAATGAGATGATCTCCATCTTTTACAATTGGCTTATATACTTTCTCACCCATTCTGTATCTTCTCCCTCAAGCAAGACAAATTATAAGTATTTCTTGAACGCTTTCTTCATCTTGAGCATGACATCGATTATCCAGTCAAACTGTGCGTTCCATTGATTCTTGTCACCGAAAGTTACGCTCTTCTCGATAACGATACGGCTTGCCTTACGCTCCGGCAGTTCTCGCCAGTCAAAGGTTAATTCAGCGTCGGATTCGATATCGTCTTTATTATCAAAGAGTGAGTGGAACAGGTCTTTATCCTCGCTGATATACAGTTCCACGTCCAGTTCGTTCCGCTTCTGAATCTGCGACACGGCGATGTGGCAGGCAGAAGAACCCACGCTGAAGTTCATCCAATGATCCATAGACGGCTTCCTGCGATTGAAGTTCTTTGCAAACTGTGCGTTTTGGAAAGCGTAGTCCTGGAATGCCACCCAATAATCGTATCTCTGCTGCTGAGTCCCATTTGCAGACTCGCTCTTTTTTACTTCCTTTGTCCAGTCGTTAGGTTTTTCAATGACCTCAAACTTCACGGCAGGCTCGGAAGTACCGATGCGATACAGTTTTATCTCACAGAGGAAGAATCCGATTTTCTCATCGGTATGGTTGTTCAGCCATTCGATAGCCGCCTTGTGTTCCTCACGAGCGTGTTTCACGACCCATATAATCACATCCGCAGATTTACCAGACGCATAGGTTATCAGCTTGCCGAGGTGGTCGTGGTTGGTATCCTCCAGTTGATTCTCTATGATGATTTTCCGATCCGTCCCCGTCTCAGACGCAAAGATATCGACATTGAAATCTCCCACGGAAGACTCTGTCTCATCAACGGTAATATCAAGCCCCACTGCATCTGCAAGGAGAGCGATGTTATCGTCCTGTGAAAGCCACGGAGTAAAGTCCAAGGCTTCATGCGGCCACACCGTCCGCAGATCTTTTATTTCTTCAAGTCTGCTCAAGTTCACCATTGTCTTACTCCTCCTCGCGCTTTACATAGGTAAGCTGAATATCATAGCCCAGAACTTCGAGCATCTGAACAAAGGTTTTATTCACGATGGAATCGCCTTTCTTGATGAGCCGATTCACATACTGACCCGTTGTACCGACTTCCTCTCCGAGTTTCGCCTGTGTCATATCAGCTTCGATGCACTTTACTTTGACATCGACTTCAAAATTGTTCTTGACCATATTTCAATCCCTCTGTTGTTTCTAACGATAATTTTGTTGGTTTATTGCACTCAAAGTGTTATTTATTATACCACATATTTATGAACATTTCTACCCCTTAACAAAAAAAGACACCCGACCGCAGCCGAGTGTCAATTCTATCCGTGTATCTATTATGCCAGTATCTCCGAGCCGTCCCGGAATGTGACCGTGATCTCTTTGTCCCTGCCGACCGTGATGAACTCGACCATGCTACCCCAAAGGCTGCCGTCAAACTCGCTGATGGTGCCGTCCTGTGCTTTCAGTACCTTGATGAAGTCCGCCAGCCGTTCGCTCTGCGCTTCCTTTGCAGAGATGGCGGCCACCACCTCATCGTATCGTGCCTTCGCCGTATCGTACCGTTGCACAAGCCCGTCGTAGCGTTTCTGGTACTCGTCCTGGTCCTGCGCGACACGGGCATTCTCCGCCACGATGTTCTGTGTCATTTCCACAAGCACCGCCATCTCTTCCTCCAGCTTGCCCTTTTCTTCCTGCAGGGCATCTGTGACGCAGAGCGTTTTGCGGATGATCTCCGCATTGGCGATGATTTCCTTCTTCTCGGTCACGAGCTGGTTGTACGCCGATACGAATGCTGCCTTGACCTCGTCCTCCGTGACATGGGGAGTTTGGCACTTATCTTCTCCACTATACTTGCGGTTGCAACGGTAAATGACCCTGCGATAGCGGTCTGTGGAATGCCAGACCTTCGAGCCGTACCAGCCACCACAATCGGCGCACTTTATCTTGTTGGAGAAGATGCTCACGCCACTGTAGCGTGTGCCGCCCTTGGTGCGCTTTGCAAACTCCGCCTGCACCAGGTCGAACACCGCTGGGCTGATGATTGCCTCGTGGTTGCCCTCCACATAATATTGCGGGACTTCGCCCTCGTTCTTCTTCATCTTTTTCTGCAGGAAGTCCACCGTGAACTCCTTCTGCAAAAGGGCATCGCCTTTATACTTCTCGTTTGAGAGCATCCGGCGCACCGTCTGTTGGTTCCACACATCCTTGCCCGCAGGCGTCTTGATGCCCCGGCTCGTTAATTCTGCGGCGATGGAATGCGGCGTCATGCCCTCAAGGAACAAGTGGAAAATGAGCCGCACTGTTTCTGCCTGTTCGGGATTAACCACGATCTTGCCCGTCTCTTTATCCTTGTCCAGTCCAAGGAAGCGACTGTAGGCAAAGCTAACCTTGCCGTCCGCCATGCGCTTGCGCTGTCCCCAGGTGACATTTTCGGAAATGGAGCGGCTTTCTTCCTGCGCAAGGCTCGACATGATGGTGATGAGCAGCTCGCCCTTAGAATCCAGCGTCCATATATTTTCTTTCTCGAAATAAATCTCGATGCCCTCGTCCTTCAGCTTCCGCACCGTGGTAAGGCTGTCCACTGTGTTCCTTGCGAAACGGCTCACGCTCTTGGTCACGATAAGGTCTATTTTTCCGGCAAGGGCGTCTGTGATCATCGCCTTGAAGCCTTCGCGCTTTTTTGTATTCGTTGCTGAGATTCCTTCGTCCGTGTATATGGCAACGAACTCCCAATCGTCCCGGCTCTTGATGTAATTGGTGTAGTAATCGACCTGCGCCTCGTAGCTCGTGGTCTGGTCTTCGTGGTCGGTCGAAACGCGGGCATATCCGGCAACACGGCGCTTCTTCGTACTGTTGATCGGCGTGGCCGTGTACCGGCTGATGGTAGCCGGAATTGCCGTTACTTTTCTTTGCGCCATGCTTTACCACGCTCCTTCCGTAATTGTTTCATGTGTTCGCTCATCTGCTGCCGTACCTCCGGCGTATACCTACCCTTGATGGATTCCTTAAACTTGGCTCTCTGCTCATCCGTCCACGGTCTGCCGACCCGTTTCGGCTGCTCCCATGTGCAGCTGACCGTCCTGCCGTCCTTGAAATGGAAAACCATCTCCGTAGCGGAAAGCACATCAATGTGGTCTATCCGCTTTTCAAACTCACCATCGTCATATTCAGCAATGCCGAGCGTCTCCGCTATGAATGGTTTCAACACATCCTCTCGCAGACCGACCGTTTCGCATCCGTCCCGCTCAGCGCACCGCCAGTAGTAGGCTTTGCCGCTTTCCGATGTAGAAGACGGCTGCGTGGCTCTGCGGAAATTGCACCCGCACCCCACGCACTTTATCTTGCCCGTCATGACGGAGGAGCCTTTGCAGTTCGGTCTTTTCCTGCGTTTCTCTGATGTTTTCGCTCTGTACTCCGCAGTCCAGCAGTCCTTGTGTCCTGTGTTCGGGCAGTCCTTTGTAATGACCTCGCCGTTCTTCAGATGGAACTCAAGCATCCCGCGTTCCGGCACGTTGATGAAATCCACTCTATCATGGAACGCATCCTCATCGAACTCATCCAGGCCGAGGACGGCGGCGCAGGCTTTCTTGAGGTTCTCGTGGTTTATGCTGCCGCCGACGGGACACCGACCGCCTTTTTTCTTCCTCGAACCGCAGACCCAAAACTCCATGAAGCCCCGGTCAGTACGCTTGTTGTGCATATAGCTTTGACCGCAGTGCGGGCATTTCAGCATTCCCGAAAAGCAGGTGAGATTCAGGCTCTTGTTCGCCCTCGGTCCCAGTTCCTTACGCCGTGCGATCTCCTCCTGCACATAATCGAAGGTCGCTTTGTCGATGATGGCGGGATGTGTGTCCTCCACATAGTACTGCGGTAGCTGTCCCTTGTTCTTTTTCCGCTGCTTTGAAATGGGATCGGAAATGAACTCTTTCTGCAGGAGAAGGTTTCCCGTGTAGGTCACGTTTGTGAGAACCACCTTGATGTTGGAATCCACCCAACGGCATCCTTCTCTTGTTGTGATGCCCTCGGCGGCGAACTCCCGCTCCGTCTCCAGTCTCGACTTACCGTCCAGGAAATTCTGGAAGATGCGTTTCACAATCTCCGCTTCCTCCGGCACGATGACAAGGTCATCTCCCTCCCAGCGGTACCCGTACACCCGGAAGCGTCCATTCGGTATGCCTTTCTCGAACCGTTTCCTGATACCCCATTTGCAGTTTTCTGAAAGACTGCGGCTCTCTTCCTGTGCAAAGGACGCAAGGATGGTCAGCATCAACTCGCCGTCACCGCTCATGGAATTGATGTGTTCTTTCTCGAACCGTACTTCCACGCCGATGTCCTTCAAATGCCGTACCGTTTGCAGCAAGTCCACCGTGTTCCTGGCGAAACGTTGGATTGACTTCGTAAGAATGATGTCAATCTCACCATTGTCGGCAGCTTCGATCATACGCTTAAACTCATCGCGCTTGGCAATCCCGGTGCCGCTTATTCCATCGTCTGCGAACACGCCTGCGTACTGCCAGTCAGGATTCTTTTGTATCAGGGAACTGTAGTAGCTGATCTGTGCGGAGAGGGAATGGTTCATGCGTTCCGATTCCATTGAAATACGGGCATAGGCAGCAACTTTCTTCTTCGTTTTTATGGTCGGCACTGCCTGTTCGACCCTTGTGATTTTTGCCATGAAATCACTCCTTTCCGACACTATATATCACTCTTTACGAGCCGGAAGTCAACGATATATCCGAGAATAATGTGCCGAAAACAGGCTTATATTTCTCAAGGAAAATTGTATCAATCTGACGATACTCCTCCTCGGAAATAATGCCCTCTTCGAGCATCTTTCTGGCAAGGTACATGGTTGTCTGATAGAGTTTTTCGTTGCGGAATTCTTCTTTACTCATCGCCGTCACCACCTTTGAAACGGTCGGCGATGTAGCACTCATGGCTGCAATACTTCCTGCGCTTGTCTCCGTAGATGTGAAACTCCTTACCGCAGCGTGGGCATCTAAAATCGTAGACCGCTTTACGCTTCACCTGGTCGAGATGGCTGTTCCACCATTCGTTCCTGCACTTGTCGCAGCAGAAGCGTTTTTTCTTCCGCTTGGCGATCTGCTGAATTTCCCGACCGCAATTCTCG
>UMKG01061941.1_pt1 | contig 28219 bp, 27 predicted proteins | sample 1966261 | NCBI WGS metagenome assembly UMKG01 (sample SAMEA4836169, study PRJEB28245) | human gut metagenome | biome: gut microbiome; material: fecal sample | place: Denmark | collected 2008 | reverse complement strand
TCTTCCGATCCTGCCGGGCGTATCCGAAATACGGCATCACGACGTTGATTTCCCTCGCCGAAGCCCGTTTCAGCGCATCAACGAAAACCAGTATTTCAAACAGATTTTCCGTAACGGGGCAACAGGTGGACTGTATAACGTACACGTTTTTTTCCCGAATCGTCTCGATCGGCTCACAGAGGATTTCGCCGTCCGCGAAGTGCGTGACTTTGGCCTGTTTCAGAGGCACTTTCAGTTTATCCGCGATTTCTTTCGCCAAAACCTTATTGGCGCTTAACGCATATACGACCGTATTTTCCAGCATCTTCTTTCCTTTCCCGAAATAAAAAGTCTTGAATGGATCTGAATCCTCCACTCCTTTTTATTCTTTCTTTTCTCCTGTGTTCGATTTCATTATATCGGTTTACCGTTTCTTTTTCTATGATTTGACTTCGTTTGTCTAAAAAATCAGCGCGTCTGACTCAGAATGACTTTATAGCCGAGTCTTTCCAGCCGATCGGCAGCTCTTTTTAACAGTTTCAGATCGTGCGAAAGGCTGAAAACCGCAGAACCCGACCCGGTCATCAACGCATTCGTCAGACCCTCTTCTTTCATTTTCTGCTTGATCGCCTCGATCGAAGGACAGAATATGACGGCCGTCTTTTCCAGTTCGTTTCCCATCGAATGGCTCAGCAAAGAAAGATCGTCTTTTTCCAGAGCCTCGATGATTCCGGAGATATCCGCCGGAGAGGAAGCGCCCGTCAAGTCGAATTCGGAATAGATTTTTCCTGTGGAAAGCCCCGTCTTCGGGAAGACGATCAGCACTCCGAACGGTCTTCTGACTTTGACGGATGTCAGCACTTCGCCTTTTCCCTGCACGCGAGCCGCGCAGTTTTTCAGACAAAAAGGAATGTCGGATCCGATTTTATATCCGATCCGGCACATCTCTTCTTCGCTCATTTTCAGTTTCAGAAGTTTATTCAACCCGATGAGAACCGCCGCGCCGTCGGCGCTTCCGCCGCCTAAACCCGCGCCCATCGGAATCTTTTTGTGAATGTGAATTCTCAATTGCTGCGTATACCCGTATTTCGCTCGTAACGCCCTTTCGACTTTGGAGACGATATTCGTCTCGTCGGTCGGAAGTTCGCAATCGTCGCTGGTGATCAGCGTATCGAACCCGTAGGGAAGCAATTCGATTTCGATCCGGTCGTGAAGTTCGATCGGAACGATGACCATATCCAGATTGTGATATCCGTCCTGAGGATCCCTGTTGACGATATTGAGTCCCAGATTGATTTTTGCATACGCTTTCAACATCAGCATAATCCCGCTTAACTGCCTCCTAAATAATACTTTCTGGCTCTGCCTTTGGTTTCGATTCCGCCGATTTCCTTGCTGTATGTCGCTTTTAACACCAGAGAGAAGTCGATGTCTTCCGAAATCGTCGTGCTGGCAACGGAACTGGCGATGATCACCGGATCGAGAAGATGAATGTTTTTCCGATGCGGCGAAGATGCGAAATTCGCGCCGTTTTCGATCAACGCTTCGTAAAACGACTGACAGGCTCCGGCGACGATAACCAGATCGTCTTTCGATTTGTAGAGACTTCTGGCGCGCCGGATCGTTTCGACGAAATGAACCGAGTTCTTGTAACTGTTGAGATCGTAGATATTCTGTCCTTTCGTCAATGAATCGTGTCCGGTGATGACCAGAATATCCGGTTGATGCTTTTGAATCAGTTGCTCGATGAAACGAGGCATTTCGCTTTCTTTGATGTAATAGCCGTCCGCATTGATCTTATAGTTTTTATAAGCCTCCATTGCCTTTTTGAGGTAAAATTCGTCTCCGTCGAGATGCAAGACCTTACCCCTTAATAATTTTGCATCAAATTTCAGTGCAGGTAAAGATAAAACGATCTTATTTTTAACTTCATATTCTTTCAGATCGTCGACCGGCGCGTCGGCGATGAGACGGTAAATCTCTCCTTTGAGAACGGCGATGCCGTCTTTCAGGGAAAGAACGCGGAAAATGACGTCGTGCTGATGGGACGTTCTGGTTACGAGCGCATTTATTTTCAAATTGAATCACCTATATATCCTATGAAAAAATTCATCGGATGTTTAGGATATTTCGACTCAGCCGAAGATATTCTTCTTTTCCCAGTTCTTCGCCGCGCTTTTCCGGATCGATGCCGGATTTTTGAAGGACTTCCCCGACCTTTTCTTTGTCTTTCAGGAAACGGATCAGGTTGTTCTGAACGGTTTTTCTTCTTTGAAAAAAACACGCGCGGACGACGTCGAAGAAGAGAAGTTCCCATTCTCTTTCCACGCGCGGACGATTGAAATCGATTTTCAGAATCACGCTGTCGACATTGGGCGAAGGCAGAAACTTATCTTTGCCCACTTTTTTCACGCATTCCAGCACGCCGACGTAATCGATGAAGATATTCAAAGGCAGGTAATCTTTGCTTCCCTTTCCCGCTTTAATCCGTGAATAAACTTCTCTCTGCACCATGAATTCAAAGGTGCTTACCTGAATTCCCGAAGTGATGATTTTTTCGATGATCGGAGTCGTAATGTGATACGGGACATTGGAAATCACTTTGACCGGACGGTCGCGATAAGGGGAAAGATCGGCTTTGAGAAAATCCTGTTCATAAAGGTGAAACGTCGGAAAACCGGAAAAACGTTCGCGAAGATGCGCGCATAAATCCGGATCGATCTCATAGGCGAAAAGGGAATTTCCGCTTTCGAGAAGTCTTTCCGTCAAAGCGCCCAATCCCGGACCGACCTCGATCAACGCGTCGTCTTTTTCGATCGAAAGCGCCTCGATGCTTTCTTCCACGACGGATTCATCGATCAGGAAATTCTGCGAAAACTTTTTCTTCGGCGCGATCATTAAGGAAGTCATTCGCCGTACCACGTATTCTTTACTTGCGATTTTCATATTCGTCCATTGCCTCTTTCAATTGCTCATAACCGATTCCGAGAAGATTTAACCGTTTGTAACAGGTTTTCCCGTTAGTCTTTCCGATATGAAAGACTTTTCCCAGAAAATCCCGTTTTTCTGCGGAATCCTTTCCGCCGATCAGTCCGAATGCGTAAAAATCCTGAAAGTCCAGCGAAAGCCGATCTTTCTTGGAAAAGCAAACGACGTCTTTCAAGGCGCGGATCAGTTCTTCTTTTTCGCATTCGGCCACGCCGACTTTCTTTCCCTTGATCGCCTTCTTCTTGTCGATAAACGCGTGATGACAGCCGGGAATCGCCTGATCGATCTTCGTCCGTATCCGTTCTCCGGGAGAATCGGGGTCGGTCAGCACGATAATTTGTCGAAATCGCGCTAATTGTGTCAGATATTCAATTGTTTCACGCGAAACTTCCGATCCGTTCGTCGTGACGAATTCCGCGTCCACGAATAAACGAAGTTTATTCACGTCGCTTTTTCCTTCCACCACGATGATCGGTTTTTCCTCTTTTTTCATAGACCGAAAAGCCTCTTTCCGTTCTGAAAGGTGATTTCTTCGATTTCTTCGGGACGTAGTCCTCTCAATGCGGCGATCTCTTCGATCACCCGACGGACGTACTCCGGATAGTTGATTTTTCCCCGATAGGGTACAGGCGGCAAATACGGCGAATCGGTTTCCACGACGAGAGACGACAGATCGACGGCTTTGGCGACTTCTTTCGGCGTGATCGCGTTCTTATAGGTAACCGGGCCGTCCAGACCGATCGAATAGCCCATGCGTACGATCCGTCTCATCTGTTCCACGCTGCCCGAAAAGCAATGAAAGACGCCTTTTTTCCGGCAAGGGTGTTCCTTGACGATTTCAAGGGCGTCCTCCACGCTGTCCCGCGCGTGAATGATGACCGGGAGATTCCACCGGTCGGCGATCGCGATCTGGCGGATAAAATACGCTTTCTGCCTCTCTCTGAGAGTTTCGTCTTTGTTCCAGTAATAATCCAGACCGATTTCGCCGACGGCCTTGATTTTCTCGGAAAGAAGAGGTGCCAGGCGCGTTTCGATCTCGTCGAGTCCGATCGAATCGATCTCCAACGGGTGAATGCCGATCGAAGCATAGACGTTTTCGTACCTTTTCGCGGTAAGCGCACAGATTTCCGAATGTTTCGCGTTGTCGCCGACCAGCATCAGCAAGTCAACGCCGCGTTCAAAAGAGCGGGCAATAACCCGATCGATGCCTTCTTCATATTTTTCATCGTAGAGATGACAGTGCGTATCGAACAGCATTTTATTTCCCCACGCAGAAACGGGAAAAAATTTCCTGTTCCAGATCGACGCGCACTTCTTCTCCGAGAAGATCTTTCAAAGCGTCGTATGCGCTTTTGATTTCGACGGCGACGAGATCGAGAGAAACGCCTTCCTCCGTCTCTTTTTTCGCGGAAAGAAGGGAATCCTTACACTTTTTTAACAAGGCGATTTCGCGCGCCGAACAGAAAGACGGCGTTTGCTCTTTGGTTTCCTGGACGCCGAATTTCTTTTTCATCGCTTCTTCCAAAGCGGAAATATCCTTGTTCAGCGCCGAAACGTATATCCGGTCTTCTTCCAGGCTGGAAGAAGGAACGCGTTCTTTTTTATTGTATACGATGATTCTTTGCATCTCTTCGGTCAGATTCAGCAATTCCCGGTCTTCGGGCGTAAACCGATCCGCTTCGAGAACGAGAAGAACCAGATCGGCTTTTTCGGCCATCTGTTTCGATTTTTCAATGCCGGCCTGTTCGATTTCGTCGATGCTCCGATGAATTCCGGCGGTATCCAGAAGATGAAGCGTCAACCCGTTGAGAACGACTTTTCCTTCGACGACGTCGCGCGTCGTTCCCGGAACGTTGGTGACGATGGCTTTATCCTGTTTGATCAACGCGTTGAGGAGACTCGACTTTCCGACATTGGGTCTTCCGATGATCGCTACGTCGATGCCTTCGTCGATCCGCTTCGCCTTTTCGCCGTTTGCAATCAGTTCGTCGAGACGATGACAGAGGGAATCCACCGAAGAGAGAATCTGCTCTTCGGTAAGCGTTTCGATATCCCGATACTCCGGATAGTCGATGTTGACTTCGATCAAAGCGAGAATATCCGCGATCTTCTCTTTGACGGGACGGATTAAGGAACTGGTTTCTCCGGTCAGAGCGAACATCTGATTTCTCTTCGCTCTGGACGTTTCCGCCTGAATCAGCGAGTTGATGGCCTCCGCCTGCACCAGATCGATTTTTCCGTGATAAAAAGCCCGCGCGGAGAATTCGCCGTTCATCGAAAGTCGCGCCGAATAGCGTAAACAAAGGCCGATGATTTCATCGGCGATTATCATCGAACCGTGACAAGAAATTTCGACGACGTCTTCGCCCGTGAAACTTTTCAGTCCTTTGAAATACACCGCAAGAACCTGATCGACTTTTTCATGCGAGTCCGGATCGACGATATAGCCGAAGTAAACGCGGTTCGGCTCTTCGATCTTTCCGGTAAAAATCTTCTGCACGATCGAAAGCGAACCTTCTCCGGACAGTCGGATCACCGCCAGAGCGCCTTTCATCGGCGGCGTGGCCAGATTAACGATAACGTCAAACATCTCTTTCACCTCACAGATTAGTATAATGGAAACAGACGGATTTGAAAAGAAAAAGCCCTTGCTTCTCAGGCAAATTAAACCCGCGCGCGGAAGATTCTCTCCGCATTCAGAATCACTTCGGCGATTTCTTCCGGATTCTCTTTCGCGACGGATTCGATCCAGCAGCAAATCACGTTGAAAATCGATCCGCCGTAGGAAAAGAGAAAGTACTTGTCCGTCTCTTTCTCGAATTTTCCGTCCCATTTATCGAGAAGATAGGAGTTGATCGCGGATAAAAACAGTTGGGAAAGACCTGCTTTGAAAAGACTTTCCAGTTCTTCGCGATAATCCAGAGCGAAGTGCATCGTTTCCAGGATCATCTCTCCGTAGTCGCTTTCCGAACGGAAAAACTGATCTTTATACCGTTTCATCACTTCCACCAGATAATAACCGATCACGTCTTCTTTATATGCGAAATTGCGATAAAACGAAGCCCTTGCCACACCGGCTTTTTTCACGATTTCGGTAACCGTGATATCGGAAAAGGTTTTCGTTCGCATCAGGAAAATAAACTTTCCGCAATGCTGTCCTTGACGATTTTGTTGATTTCTTTCCGACGATTCATAGACAGACCCCCGCTTTTATGTCTCACATTCGTTGTGCTATCCTAGATAGGATACAAATTGTATCACATCAAAGAAGAAAAGAAAAGAAAATGAGTTTAAAAATCATGGTGGATTCTTCCAGCGGCATTTCAGTCGGAGAAGGGAAGGAAATCGGCGTCGACGTTTTCCCTTTGAAAATCGCTTTCGGCGAACAGAAATACGCCGACGGCGTCGATCTGACTCTCGAAAATTTTTACGATCGCCTGCTGAACGGAAAAGAATTTCCGAAAACCTCTCTGCCGAATCTTTACGCGATCGAAAAGCAGATCGCCCGCTACAAAGAAGAAGGGCATACCGTGCTGATTCTGCCTCTGGCGAAAGAACTTTCCGGAACCTACGCTGCCTCAAAGAGTTCGAGAAAGAATCTCAGGTTCGCGTCGTCGATACCCGAACGACGATCGGAGGACTGCGGATTCTGGTCGAAGAAGCGAAAAAGCGCGAATCGTTGCCCTTAGAGGATCTGGTTCATCACCTGGAAGCGCTCGGAAACCGAGTCCGCATTCTGGCCGGAATCGATACGCTGGAATACCTTTATAAAGGCGGACGATTATCGAAAACCGCGTCGTTGGTCGGAGAGTTTATCGGTCTTAAACCGATCATCACCGTAACCGACGGGCGAGTCGTCTTGCTGAGCAAGAAACACGGAAAGAAAAAAGCCATGCGTTCGATCGCCGAATGTCTGAATGAAGCCGTCATCGACGAAGGCTTTCCGATTTACGGCATTTACAGTTACGATGCTGAGAATGTCCGGATTTTGGAGGGAATGATCGACGAGAAAAGGCAAAAACAGATCGCGCGCATGGAAAACATCGCTCCGGTCATCGCCAGTCACGTCGGTCCTTATGCCTACGGATTCGTCTATGTTGAACGGGAATGACGTTCAGTCGGTCTTTTATTCCTAAAAAACTTCTATCCCATTCGGACATGTTACCGAATCCTGCGGTTTATTCGGGAATCCGCTTTGTCTGAAAGAAAAAAAGATCAACGGGAAATTGATCTTTTTTCGTGTTCTTTATTCTTCGCTTTCTTTGGAAACGACATAGATGATCTGAACGCGTCGGTCTTTTCCGAAACCGGTTGATTCGGTTTTGATGTTCGGCATTCCCGTCAGCGCGTTGTGAACCATTCTTCGTTCGTCCGCCGTCATCGGATCGAGCGTGACGGTGACTTTGTTCTTCTGAACGTCGTGGGCGATTCTTCTCGCCATTTTCGTGATCCGGTCGTATTTTTCGTCCTTGTATCCGTTGATATCGATCAGGATTTTATACCGTTTCCGGAAATGATTGCTGATGGCGATCCGCGTCAGTTCGTTCAGGCTTTGAAGCGTCTTTCCGTTTTTACCGATCAGAACCGAATTGTGGCTGCTGTCCACTTTCAGGCGAATGATGTCGTCCTTGATCGACGGGCTCACGCGGCAGTCGATGCCGATGGATTCGATGACTTCTTTCAGATACTGTTGCGCGTACTCGATGATGTCGACGATTTCATAAACTTCAATCTGAATGCAGTCCTCGTTCTGATCGACGATGTCATAAATCAATTCGCCGACGGCGACGTTCTGATCTTCCGATGCGCTTTCCAGCGCCTCTTGCAATGTTGCACCTAAATACTTCATTTTCTACCTCTGTTTCTTCGTCTTGTATTTGACGTTTTTCTTATTGTTTGTGTGCTTTCCGAGCAGGGTCTGCATGATCAGGGTCTGCGCGATTCCGATCAGGGAAGAAGCAAACCAATAGATGGCCATTGCTACCGGAAGGGAGAAACCCATAATGATGATGAAGATCAGCATAAAGTTGTTGACCATGCTCATCGTCTTCTGCGATTGATCCATCGACGGATTTTTCGCCAGTTTTTCGACCTTATCGCCTTTTTTCTTCTGCAACCACTGCGGAAGTTTCATCGTAACGAACTGCCCGGCGGCCATTAAAAGGAAGATGACCCAGGCGGTGATGCAATTTAACGAAGAGAAATTGAGCATCGCCGAACCCGTCTGCGCCGCGAGGGAAAGGCCGAGAAGCGTTCCGTCCATCAGAACCGCCGAACCCTGCATGGCTCCCCATACCGCGATGAAGATCGGGAATTGCACCACCATCACCAGCAAAGATCCAAGCGGATTGATCTTGTTCTTTTTGTACAGCGCCATTTGCTCCTGCGCCATTCTCTGCTTTTCGTACTGGTTGGTCTGCGCGTTGGGATACTTTGCCTGAATCTTGTCCAACTGCGGTTTCAGCATCGTCATTTTCTGCTGTGCCAGCGTCTGGCGGAAAGTCAGAAGAATCAGAATTCCCCTGACGATCAACGTCGTCAGAAGAATCGCGCCGACCTGTCCCCAGCCGTTCATTCCGAAGAGAACGGAGAACTGATAGACCAGCCAGGATACCGGATAAACTAACAATCCTTCGATAAAGCCGTAATCGAACGCGTCGCCCCACGATTTTCCTTCGATGTACACGCCGTTGAATTCGCCGGATACCGGAGTGATCGTCGTCGTATACGCATTGGCGAGCGAATTGAAACTCGATTTGTAATACGCTTCGTACGTGCGGTCCGGACAGTTTTCCACCCCGAGTTCGTAACGCGCTTCCGCGATCCACTTGTCGTAGTTGAGCCAGAGCACGTTTTTGGAATAATCGATCGCGGCGATTTCCGAATCGCTTTTCATCGCCGTGTCCGAGCCGGCGAACGTGGCGATTCCGCGAAGATATTCTTCCGTGCGTTCCGCGTACGGTTTTTCGCCCTTCGCGTCGGTGAAATTTTTTAATTCCTCGACATACGCGGCGATCTTGCTTTCCATAAACTGATTGAAAGCGTCGCTCGGAAGAAGATAGCCCTGCTCTTTGGCGTATTCGTCGATCTTTGCGCTCTGGGAATTTTCGCCGTAATGGCCGAAGGTTTCCCCTTCGTCGTAATCTTCGTACGAAATCATTACCGCGCACTTATCCTGAACCGTTCTGATCGCCGCCGTACAACCCGACAGCGTAAACACGCAAAGAACCAACGCAAGAATTTTCCAGATTCCGAATTTTCTCTTTTTCATTGACTTGCTCAGTCCTCCTTTATCTGATCCAAAACCGATTTCAGATCTTCGTAATTTTTTTTGTATTCATTCTCCGAATAAGCGTTCTTCACAACGATAACGTAATCCATTCCTTTTCGTCCTTCCGTCATCTCTCGTAACATCGCTCTGACCTGACGGCGGATCCGGTTCCGCACGACGGCGTTTCCCAACCGTTTCGGCGTCGAAATCCCGAAACGAGGATATCCGTACGCGTTCGGAGAAGAATAAACAATGTAACTATGACCGTATTTTTTTTTATTTCCGCGGATGACTTTCTGAAAATCCTGATGCGATTTCACTCGATACTTAACTTTCATCTTCATCCCCTTCGTCTTTTAAAAAACCCACTAAGACTTATAGTGGGTTATTTTAGCGCTTTTATGCAGTCAGTTCTTTTCTGCCTTTTGCACGACGTCTCGCTAAAACTTTACGTCCGTTCGGGGTTGCCATTCTGGCTCTGAACCCGCAGGTGTTTTTCTTTTTTCTTTTGCTTGGTTGATATGTTCTTTTCACTTTTTTGCACCTCCGATACTATCCACATACGAAATTGATTATATATATAAATTATATATAAGTCAACACAACCGAAAAATTTTTCAAAAATTCGATTTCGTTTTTTTATGTAGAAAAAAAGGAATAAAATTTCCGGATTTTCACAGACTTATACACAGAAAAATCGCTTTTCGACAGCCTGTTGAAAAGGCTTTTCCGCGTTATGGAAAAGCGAAAAAAACATCGGAAGAATCCGCTTCTTTTCGGGTGGAAAAAAGGCGGAAAATGCGGACAAGTTTTCCCGAATGTCGAAAAATCGAATTTTGTTGAAAACGAGGATCATTTCCCCACAGGAGTAAATTGTGGAAAAATCAAAAATCTCACGGAAGAATCCGTATTTTTTCAGAAAATTCCGATGTGGGAAAAGAAAAAAGGCGATAAGAAAGAATGTATTTTTCAACAACGGTATGCTAGAATGCCTAATGCAAGGCAAAAAAGGAGTTCACCGCTATGGTATTGACATTGGATCAGAAGAACAGCATCTGGAATCGCGTTCTCGAAAGTATAAGGAAGCAGATCCCCGATAAACACCTGTATGATTCATTTTTCGCGGAAACCAAAATTTCCCGGATCGACGGGAACAAGATGATCATTTCGACGGAAACCAAATTGTCGAGCCAGTTTATCAACGATAATCCGCATTATCTTCAAATCGTCCGAGACTGCCTGAAAGAAGTAACCGAAACCGAATACGACCTCTCTTTCGTGTTCAAAGACGATCTGAAAGACAATCCGAAAGGCATTCCCGGCGAAACGAAATCGGCTTTCTTTTCTTCCTGCACCCTGAATCCGAAATTCAACTTCGACAATTTCGTTGTCGGCTCCTGCAACAAAGAAGCCGTGCAGGCCGCACTTCTGGTCGGGAATTCTCTGGGAAACTCCTTCAATCCGCTGTTCATTTACGCCAAGTCGGGCTTAGGCAAAACGCACCTGCTCCACGCATTGGGAAATTATATCCGATCGAGCAATCCGTACAAGAAAGTTCTCTACATCACCACCGACGCTTTCATCGACGAATACATCAAGTTTTCGCGCGGCGAACAGCAGGAAGAAAACCTCAAAGATTTTTTGAAGACGATCGACGTGCTTCTGGTCGACGACATTCAGTTTTTATCGGAAAAAGTCAAGACTTCGGAAATGTTTTTCAATATCTTCAACACGCTGATTTCCAACAATAAGCAGATCGTTCTGACCTCCGACCGACACCCGAACGAACTCAAAGGACTTGAAGATCGTCTGGTATCGCGTTTCAACATGGGGTTAAGCGTCTGCATCAAGAATCCGGACACCGCGACCTTAGTCGAAATTCTGAAAACGAAAATCGAATCGAACGGTCTCGACGTCGCTCATTTTGACGAAGACGGACTGACGTATCTCGCGGAAAACTTTTCCAAAAACGTCCGTGAACTCGAAGGCGCGCTGAACCGTCTGCTCTTTTACACCATAAACGTCAAGCACGTGACCAACATCGACCTTTCGACGATCAAGGAATCGGTCAGACCGATGATGGCGACCAAAGACAAATCCAGGATCGTAACCGAAGACAAGATCATCGAAGTCGTCGGTTCCTACTATCACCTCACCGAGAATCAGATCAAATCGAAGGTGCGGACTTCTCAAATCGCGCTTGCCCGGCAGATTTGCATGTACCTGTGCCGCACGCTGATCGGAACGCCGTATATTCAGATCGGAAAAATCTTCGGAAGGGACCATTCCACCGTGATGTCTTCCTGCGAAAAAGTGGATCTGATGTTGAAAACCGACCTCGAACTCCAAAGTGCGTTGAGCGCTTTGAAAAAGCAACTGAAATCTTGACAAAATACGTAGTATTTTATCTTCGGAAGTGCTATAATTCAATTAGGAAAATTCAAGGGTTTTCCACAATTTCCACAGCCGTTATGATTATAATTTAATTAAAAAAGGAGTAACCTACTATGAAATTCACCATCGACCGTCTCTCATTTCTGAAAATTCTCAGCACCGTCAACGTTGCCATCGGACAGAAATCGCCGACTCCGGCGTTTCTCAATTTCAAAATCGTTCTGAACGAACGCGGATTGACGTTGATCGGCTCTGACAACGACATCACGATCGAAAGTTCGCTTCCGTTCGTCCTAAGCGAAAAGGAAATCATCCGCGATTACACATTCGGCGAAACGCTGATCTCGGCCAAATATCTGATCGAAATCATTCGGCGGTTGGATTCATTGGAAGTGACGCTGGAAGTCGTCGACGAAGTTCTCGTTCAGATTTCCGACAGCAAGTCGAATTTCCAGTTGAACGCGATGCGAAGCGAAGAATATCCGGACCTCGATCTTTCTATCGAAGGCGAAGAAGTGCAATTCAAAACGTCGGATTTCAAGAAAATCGTCGCTCAGACGGCGTTTGCCGCTTCGACAAGAGAAGTCCGTCCGATTCTGACGGCGATCAACTTCCGCTCAAAGGATGGCCAAGCCGAATTCGTCGCGACCGACAGTTATCGTCTGGCCAAGAAGATGCAGGAGATCGACAACAAGGACGAAATCGAAGCCAACATTCCGGTGAAAGTGCTGAACGAAGTTTCCAAGTTGCTGGAAGACGAAACGATCCGCCTGTACATCGCTTCAAACAAAACGGTTTTCGAGTTCGGAACGACGAAAGTCTTTTCAAGATTGATCAACGGCGACTTTCCGAAAACGTCGCGCATGATCCCGAACAACTACCCTTACGTGCTTCAAGTCAATGCGACGAAATTCATCGACGCGATGCAACGCGTGTCCCTTCTGGCCATCGAACGGGAACGGATCGTCAAACTTTCGCTGGAAGAAGACAAAGTCGAGATTTCTTCCAAGAGCGAGCAGATTGGTTCCGCGAACGAAAAAGTGGAATTGTTCCAGTACGAAGGCGGAAGATTCGATATTTCCTTTAACGTCGACTATGTGATCGACGCCATTCGCGCGGCGCAGAGCGAAGACGTGATTCTGTCGTTCGCCGGCGAGATGAATGCGTTCAAAGTAACTTCACCCGTCGACGACAAGATCATTCAGATCATCACGCCGGTCCGCTCTTACTATTAAAGCGCTTTTCCGGGATTGGTTTTTCCGGAATCTACGCCTGAAAGGAACCTTTATCCGGCATTGGATCGGACGATTGAAACAAAAACGTTTTCCTGTTGAGGGAGAACGTTTTTTTATGAAATTCAACAGTTTTCAATGAATGTATAAAAACTAAAAGATTTATTATAAATAATAAATATAATTTTATCAAAATCAAAAAAAATTAGTCAAGTAACCGCTTACATTATATAATTGACTTACATTTCGGAAAAGCAATGCTTTTTGCATTGCGGAAAGGAGAAAGTCAAAGTGAAAAAAGAATACCTGATTCCGACGTTGGATTTCGTCGTGGTCGAAGAAAAGGACATCGTTACCACTTCGGTATCGGTCACGCCGGGCGAATGGGGAGACGGAGACGGAGATAACATCGATTTCGGAAATTTCTGAAATCCTCTGTCGTTTCGCCTTTTGATTCCCGGACGGTGCGTGAATGATGAAAGGTCATCGGTAAAATCGACGGATCGTTCGGATACGAGGGCGTATGAAGAACCGAAGAGGAGTTCTTCACGGTATTCGGATCTTTCAGGCGGATTTCCGCGAAGATCCGGCAATGTTTAAAAGGGGAAGAAAAATGAAAAGATTGAATGTCTTATTGTTAAGCGGCGCCATGCTGCTTACGACTGCGGCGGTGACGGGCGTAACGGCACCGAAGACCGCGAGCGTCGGCGATCTGATCGTAACCGGCGAAGCGGAAGGAAACAGGGACTACGCAAAGGTCAAACGCGCGGCTACGACGGAAAGCGGACTGACGGCGGACGATTATCTGTCCGAAGTCAAGGCGCAGGTAACCGATGAAACGGACGGAAAAAGAGATATCCGTTTCGTCGCGGCGGTAAAAGGAAGTTATCGCACCGAAGAAGACGGCGTTCATGCGTTCGTGCCGGGAAACTACGGCTTCAACGTCAAAATCAACGACACGACTGAAAAAGTTCAGGTAACGTCCTATTACAATTCCATGAGCGCGGGTACGGAAACCTACGTCAACGGGCTGAGCACGGTGACCAGCGACAAAACGATCGACGATTTCGCGGGAAAATCGGGATACACGTTCTTCATCGCTCTTACGATCAAAGGAATTCCGGCGGCGTCTAACGACGCTTTGCTCTCGGTGACTCCGTATGTCGAACTCGACGCGGAAACCACTGTGGAAGGAACGAAAAAGGTTACCAACGTGACAAGCACCGCAAGCGGAACGACGATCACGGATTACTATTCGATGACGCTGGGCGGAAAGACCTATCTGATGGGCGACGCGACAAGCGAACTGAGCGAAGAGGATTCGGCAGTCGCGCAATGGAAAGTCGGCGGACTGAACGTTACCGAAGGCGACGTCATTCAACTCGCGCTGAACGATACCGAACTGACCCAAGCCTATTACGAGCCGTTGGACGGAAACAATAACCTTTCGTACAACTCGGAAAGCCATGCGATTTCGGTCAAACAAACCCGCAACGATGTTTCGGTTTACCTGAAACTTTACGGCGACGGCGGATACAGCGTCTGGGTCACCGGATATGAAACGCCGGTCGACGTCTATACGATGACGATCGGAACGACGACGTATACGCTGACTGAAAACGCGGACGCGGATATGACAGACGGAAGACTTGCGGAATACATGGTCACGGGAATCGAGAGCGTTACCGCCGGAGAAGAAGTCAAATTCTACAAGAACGACGAACAATTGACAACGACGCTCAACTTCGATGCCAATTGCAATCTTGTCGAGCAGGAAGATACCGGAGTTGCGAACATTCACAACGATGCGACGAATGTCGATGTCTACTTCAAACTTTACGCCGATTCGGATCCGACCAGCGCTACGATCTGGTACGTCGGATACATGACGGGCTATGAAGCCGGAGAAGAAGATGAACAAAAGATCGACGTTACGGTTTCCATCACCGCCAGCGGCTGGGATCCTGTCATGGGAAATGAGGCCTATTATATGTGGATCTGGGGCGGAAACTATGGTTCCGGAACTTGGGTTGCCGCATCGAATGCGAACGCAGATACCAATCTCGTTACGTTCAGCATTGTCAATAACGCAACTGCATTCTTAATTGCAAGATGCGATCCGAGCGCTGCACCGACCGACGGCTCTACCTCTTGGGGAAGCCCGACTGTCTGGAATCAAACCGGAAACATCGATTTTGTTAAATCGCAGACTTCCTATACGGCTTCGGTTTAAAGAATCGGAAAGAGAGAGAAAGAGATCATCTTTCTCCTCTTTTTTATTTGCAATGTTTTTGTTACAATTAGAGGCGGATAAAGAGGTATTCCGTTATGTTCATCAGAATCTGCGATCTTGAAATCGAAATACAGAACCGATACGCATTTCTCGAAAAAATGTGTAAAGATTACAGCGTGGATTTTTCGGAAAATCCCGCGTTTTCCGTTGCTGTAAGCGAAGAGGAAATCGATGAGGAAAAAAGGATTTCGCAGATCGAGATGAATCGCGGGGCTTACGAAGCAACGGTTGTTCTTCGGAAAATCGCGGGGGAAATGCTGAAATACGACGGTGTTTTGATTCATTCGGCGGTTGTCTCCGTAGACGAAGAAGGATATGCCTTCATGGCTCTTTCGGGAGTGGGAAAGACCACGCACACGCGTTTGTGGGAGAAGTACTTTGAACATTCCGATCATCGTTTCGCTTATGTCAACGGCGATAAGCCGATTTATCGTTTTCTCGACGGTCGTCTCTATGTGTACGGTTCGCCCTGGGCGGGTAAAGAGGGATACAACACCAATTGCCGCATTCCCGTCAAGGGAATGTGTTTCATCGAAAGAGGAGAAAAAAACGAGATCGTCCGCATTTCGTCTCTTGAAGCGAGCAAGCGGATTTTTCACCAGATTCTGCTGCCGGAAGGGGAAAAGGATATGGATTTTCTCTTCGGCACGCTGAACCGAATTCTGGAAAATGTGCCGTTTTTTCGGTTGAAATGCGATATTTCCGCCGAAGCGGTCAGCGTCAGTTACGGCGAAATGAGCAAATGCGGCGGAAAGACGGATAGAATTTGAATTAAAGCGCTTTTTTTGATAAAATAAATAAGATAAACGAATCGGGAGAACACTATGAAGATCAAAGAAGGATTTGTATTGAGGGAACTGGGCGGTCAGCACATCGTCGTGGCTTTGGGAAAAGCGAGTAAAAAATTCAACGGCATCGTCTATCTCAATGATACCGGCGCTTTTCTTTTTCGCACGCTGAAAGAAGAGAAAACGGAAGAAGAGTTGATTGCTTCTCTGTTAGAAGAATACGAAACCGATGAAGAGACGGCAAAAAGGGACGTCCGCGGTTTTCTCGAAAAACTGAAAGAAACGCATTTGCTGAATGAATAAGACGACGATTGAAGAAATTATCGAAAAAAACGGAAAGTATCTTTCGACGACGGTCGGCGACAGCATGGAACCCTTGCTTCGTCATCGGAGCAATACGGTGGTGATCAAAAGAGCGGAACAGCCGTTGAAGAAGTACGACGTTCCTCTTTACAGGAGACCGGACGGAAAATACGTTCTTCACCGCATTGTCGCCGTGCGTGAAAAAAAAGGATACTATTCGATCGTCGGCGACAACCGCTGGAAGAAAGAGAAAGTTCCCTTTTCATGGATCGTCGGCGTAATGGAAGGTTACTACGAAGGGGATCGGTACATCTCGGTGGAGGACGAGAATTATTTGAAATACGTCCGAAAACTGACGCGGAATTATCCCTTTCGTGCGATCCGCCTGATCGGGAAAAGAATATTTGGAAATGAAGGAAAAAAGAAGTTCGATTGAGTATATCCGGAGAAAAGCCGGCAAGGTCAAAGGAAAGATCGTCGCTTTGACGATTCTCAATCTTTTGTTTGCCTTTTTCGCCGTCGTTTTCGCCTTGTGCTGCAAAGGAATCGTCGACGGAGCGACGGAGGGAAACAAGGATAAGATCATTCTTTACGCCGTGCTTTTTCTGACGATCATTCTGATTCAGTTTACGCTGAGGCTGGTGATCAGTTATCTTTACGAGAAGACCAAATCGCAACTCCTGAAAGATTTCCGTCAGCATTTTTTCGGAGAAATCCTGAATAAAGAATACGGCGAAATCAGTTCGTATCATTCGGGAGAAATCCTCAACCGACTTTTTACCGACATTGAGATCATCAGCGAGGGAATCACCGATCTGATTCCGGAATTCGTGAATATGGCGACGCGGCTTCTGACGGCTTTGATCGTGCTGTTCGTTCTGGATTACCTGTTCGCACTGATCTTTCTTCTCGCGGGGATTTTTCTTTTCTTCGTCGCGTATTTCTATCGTAAGAAGATCAAGAACGCCAACCGCGAAGTGTTGAACGGCGAAGATAAAATGCGCGCGTTTTATCAGGAAAACGTCGGTAATTCGTTGATCATCAAGGTATACGGAAGTCAGAAAAAAGCCGTTGAAAAGGGAGAAGAGATTCAGAAGGAATACGTCCGCGCGCGAATGAAACGGCGGATTCTTTCGATGAAAGCGAATTCGGGATTCAGCCTGATCTTCAACGGATTTTATCTCTTCGCCCTGATCTGGGGCGCGGTGCAGATCTATTCGAGCGATTTCGTCGGCGGATACGGTTCCCTCGTGGCGATGCTGGAATTGATTTCACAGATTTCCGGCCCGGTCGCCAATCTTTCGAGTCTGGTTCCGCAGGCCTACACGATTCTCGTTTCTGCGGAAAGGCTGATCGAAATCGAAAATCTGCCGGAAGAGAAAGAAGAAAACGAGCCGATCGGCGCGAAGGAAGTGGACGAAATCGTCTTTTCCGGAGTGACCTTCCGTTATCGGGAGGAACCGGTGCTGGAAGAGGCGACCTTTACGATCGGGAAAGGCGATTTTGTCGCCGTAACCGGTCTTTCCGGCGGCGGAAAAACGACGCTGTTTCATCTGCTTTTAGGCGTGTATGCGCCTGAACGGGGAACGATATCGATTCGTTTGGAAGAGAAGAAGCATGCACCCGGAAAAGCGTTGAGAGGGCTTTTCGGCTATCTGCCGCAGGGGAATTCTCTGTTTTCGGGAACGATACGGGACAACCTGACCTATTTCAACGAAAACGTCGGCGAAAAGGAGATATTCGACGCTTTGAAAACCGCGTGCGCATACGATTTCGTCTCTTCGTTAGAAGAGGGATTGGATACCCGGATCGGAGAAAAAGGGCTAGGTTTGTCGGAAGGGCAAAGCCAGCGACTGGCTCTGGCGAGGACATTGATCCACCCTTCTTCGGTGCTTCTTCTGGACGAGGCGACTTCGGCGTTAGATGAGCAGACGGAGGCAGAAGTGCTGAAAAATCTCAGCCGGTTGAACAAGACGGTGCTGATCGTCACGCATCGGAAAAAAGCGCTGTCGTATTGCAACAAACAGTTGATCATCGACGAGAGAAAGGTTTCGATGAAAAAACGCGAAGAGAGCGAGGGGTAAGAGATGACGAAAACGGAAAAAACGGGTCTTTTCTGCGTAAAAGCGATTCAGCGGCACTTCGCGGGAAGTCAGGAAAAAAACGAATTGGAAGAAGGATTGACCTATGCCGACGTTTATCGCTTTTCGCGCTTTCACAAGATCGACAATCTGATGTTCGGAATTCTGAAAGAGGATATCGGAGGAGAACTGTTCGCGCACTGGAAAAAGAAGTGCGTCCAGAATCAGGCCATGGCGGTTTTTCAGGGGGAAGAAATCGCTCAGGTATGCCGGATTTTCGCGGAAAACAAAGTGCATTATCTTCCGTTGAAGGGTTTTTATTTGAGAGAACTCTATCCGCATCCGGACGATCGGTTCATGTCGGACATCGATATTCTGATCGAGGAACGGCAAAAGCGAAAAGTCCGGAAACTGATGAAGAAAAACGGATACGAAGTGGAATCGTACAACTACTATCTTCACGACGAATACGCCAAAAAGCCGTTTGTTAAATTTGAAATTCACCGGTCGTTAGTCCGAAGAGACAGCGAGTTTTACGCGTATTACGCCGATATTTTCGATCGGGTGAAAGAATCGCCCGATCAGCCTTTTCAGCATCGGCTTTCTCCCGAAGATCAGTATATCTTCAATCTGGTTCATTTTTACAAGCATTTCACCGACAGCGGTTCCGGAATCCGTTATCTGATCGACACGTTTCTTTTTGAAAAAAAGTACGGGGATACGTTCGATCGGGCATATGTCGACCGGGAACTGGAAAAAATTCATCTGACCGATTTCGACCGGACGATGAACGAGATCGTCGATGAATGGTTTGTACAGGGGACGGATAGCGAAAATCACCGGGAAGAAAAGCGCTTCATTCTGGAAAGCGGCGTGTACGGAACGATGACGCATCAGGTTGAGAAGAATTACGAACAAAATCAGGGAAACGTCCATAAAATTCTCTTCCGCAGGTTGTTTCCGACGGTGGAAAAGATGAAGTGCATCTACAACGTGCTGAACCGGTGGATCATTCTTCTTCCGTTTTGCTATCTTCATCGCCTTTTCCGGGTTTTCCTGTCGCTGTTCAAAAAAGAGAATCGGATCAAATCGGAATGGCAGGAAATCAGAAGAAAGGACAAAGCGAGCAAAAAGGAAGATCAATGAGCGCGGTTGTATGGGATTGAGGAAAAAGAAAAAGTCGCTTTGAAAAAGTCGGATCGTTTTGCGTCGGAAGAAGACAAAATCGCCTTAAATGAAAAACTTTATTTATATTATAATATAAATATGCTATAATTTTTCCTGTCGGAGTGGATCTGACTTTTGCTTTGGAGAGAAAAATGAAAAAAGTCGCAATCAACACGGAGTACCTGACCTTAGGGCAGTTTCTGAAAGTCGGGGGGATCATTCAGACCGGAGGAGAAGCCAAGTCGTTTCTCCGCGAGACGGAAGTGCTCGTCAACTCGGAAAGGGATTCCCGAAGAGGCAGAAAACTCTACGACGGGGACATCGTCGAAATCCGCGGCGAACAGTACCGGATCGTTCATGAGGATTGACCGGCTGAAACTGACGAATTTCCGAAACTATTTCGATCTGGACGTCAGATTTTCCGACGGAGTCAACTTTCTTTACGGAAGAAATGCTTCCGGAAAGACCAATATCGTCGAAGCGATCGCCTATCTCTCCTTGGGAAAATCGTTCCGGACGAATGAGGACGGCGCTTTGATCCGGTGGAACGAAGCGTTCGCGCGGATCGAAGCGAATTACTTTCGGAAAGGAACGCATACGCTTCGCGCGGTGGTCGGAGAAAAAGGAAAGTCGTTTGAACTCGACGGAATCCGTCTGGAAAAACTTTCCTCGCTTTCCGGAGAACTGATCGCCCTGACGTTTATCCCCGAAGATGTTTCCCTGCTGAAAGATTCCCCTTCGGTGAGAAGAAAATTTCTGAATATCTCGCTGGCTCACCTTTATCGTCGGTATATACGCGAACTGGGCGGATATAAGAAAATTCTCAAAGATCGGAACGCGCATCTGAAATCGGAAACGGTCGATCCCTCGCTTCTGGACGTCTTCGACGAGCAGTTGGCGGCTCACGCTTACCGGATTTCTTCGGATCGGCGAAAACTTCTGAAAACGCTGGAAGAAGAGATTCAGGAAATCTACGGGACGCTGACGGAAGAAAAACGGAAAATCGAAATCCGATATCTGTGTGATTTTCCCGACATTCCCGAGCAAGGCGCTTTTTTGGAAGAAGCGAAGAGAATGTATCGGAACGAACGCGAAGGCGATCTGAAAAGAAAGATGACGAACGCGGGAGTTCATCGGGACGATTTTGAAATCCGTCTCGACGGAAAGAACGCGGCGGAGTACGCTTCGCAAGGGCAGAACCGACTTCTTGCGCTGAGCCTGAAACTGGCTTACGGCGAAATCGTGAAAAAACAGATCGGAGACGATCCGATCCTGATTCTCGACGACGTACTGTCCGAGTTGGATCGGGTGCATCAGGCGAGACTGTCGGAAAAACTATCCGATTATCAGCAGGTCTTCATCACCAGCGCGTGCGACGAAGACATCGGAAAAACAAATAAATACCAGGTCGCGGACGACTTGGTGATCAGGAGGAACTAAAATGCCGGAAGAATTTGAAAAAGAAACGCATTCGCTCATCGCCGACGAAGACAAGGCTTCGAGCGAATACACCGAGAAAAACATTCAGGTCCTTGAAGGGCTTGAAGCCGTCCGGAAAAGACCGGGAATGTACATCGGCACGACTTCTTCGGGGGGATTGCACCATTGCGTCTGGGAAATCGTGGACAACGCGATCGACGAGGCGCTCGCGGGATATTGCGACGTCATTCACGTTACGGTCAACAAGGGAAATACGATCACCGTCAAGGATAACGGCCGGGGGATTCCGGTCGGCATCGTCGAAAAGACGGGGATCTCGGCTCTGGAAACCGTGTATACCAAACTTCACGCCGGAGGTAAATTCGGCGAAGGAGGCGGATATAAAGTAGCCGGAGGCCTTCACGGCGTCGGCGCCAGCGTCGTCAACGCCTTATCGGAATGGCTGACCGTCGAAGTGCACAAGGACGGAGGAATTTACACGATCCGTTTTGAAAACGGCGGACATACGGTTCAGCCGTGTACCCGGATCGGCGATTGCGAAGATTCCGGGACGATCGTTTCCTTCAAACCGGACCCGCTGGTATTCAAAGAGACTACGGTTTTCGATTTCGATATCATTCGCGATCATCTCCGTCAGATGGCTTTTCTCAACAAGGGCGTGAAAATCATCATCAACGACGAAAGGGACGAAAACGAAGAAAACCACATTCACGAAACATACTGTTACGAAGGCGGAGTCAAGCAATACGTCCAGTATCTGAACCGAAACCGCGTTCCGATGAGCGAAGACGTCATCTATTGCGAGGGCAAGGAAGACGACGTCAAAGTCGAGATCGCGATGCAGTACAACGACACCTATTCTCCGAGCGTTTATTCGTTCTGCAACAACATCAACACCGGAGACGGAGGAACCCATGAAGAAGGATTCCGTCTGGCTCTGACCCGCGTGATCAACGCGTATGCGAAGAACAACAAACTGGTGAAGGAAAGCGACGATTCTCTGACGCAGGACGACTGCCGGGAGGGGTTGACGGCGATCATATCGATCAAGCACCCGGATCCGCAGTACGAAGGGCAGACCAAAGGAAGACTCGGCAATTACGAAGTCAGAAAGATCGTTTCCAATATTTTCGGCGCGGCTTTGGAACGGTTCCTCAACGAGAATCCGAAACTGGCCAAACTGATCATCGAAAAGGTTACGCTCGCGGCCAACGCCCGCCTTGCGGCGAAAGCGGCGCGCGAGAATACGAGACGGAAGACGGCGCTCGACATCAATTCGCTGCCGGGCAAACTGGCGGACTGCGCGTCCAAAGAAGCGGAGAAGTGCGAGTTGTACATCGTCGAGGGTGATTCCGCAGGCGGTTCCGCGAAGCAGGGGCGCGATCGGGAAACGCAGGCGATTCTTCCGCTCAGAGGGAAAATCCTCAATGTGGAAAAAGTGCTTCCGAAACGGGCGTTAGCCAATGCGGAGATCGGCAACCTGATCATCGCCATCGGCGGTGGATTCGGCTCGGAATTCGACGTCAGCAAAATCCGTTACCACAAGATCGTCATCATGACCGATGCCGATGTCGACGGATCGCATATCCGGATTCTGCTTCTGACCTTCTTCTACCGTTATATGAAACCGCTGATCGAGCAGGGGTACGTGTATATCGCTCAGCCGCCGCTTTACAAGGCTTCGCGCGGCAATAAAGATTACTATTGCTACAACGACGAACAACTGGCGGTGTTGAAGAAAAAACTCGGTCCGGAAGCGAGCAAACGGCTCTCTATCCAGCGTTACAAGGGTCTTGGCGAAATGGATTATACGCAACTCTGGGAAACCACGATGGACCCGGAGAACCGGAAAATGATCCGCGTTTCAATGCAGGACGCTATCGAGGCGGATACCATTTTCGATGAATTGATGGGCGACCGCGTCGAACCGAGAAAAGACTTTATTCGCGAAAACGCGAAATTCGTAGAAAACATCGACATCTAGTCAAAGGAGAAAAAAAGATGATGGAAGAGAAAGATTTAGAAAACTTCGTTGACGAAGATGAGAAAATCGATTCGGAAGAAAGCGTGAGCGAGGAAACCGAAGCGGCGGACTTCGACGAGAAGGAACTGGAAGACATCGAAGAGGGAATCGTACCGGAACTGATCGAAAAAGATCTTTCCAATCTGGTGAAAACCTCTTTTCTGGAATACGCGATGTCGGTCATCGTCGCCCGGGCGCTTCCGGACGTCAGGGACGGACTCAAACCGGTTCACAGAAGAATCATTTACGGCATGAACGAACTGGGAAACGGCCCGGATAAACCGCATAAGAAATGCGCGCGTATCGTCGGAGACGTCATGGGACGTTATCACCCGCACGGGGACAGTTCGATTTATTCCGCGCTGGTCCGTCTGGCTCAGCCGTTTTCCATTCGGTATACTCTGGTCGACGGACACGGCAATTTCGGTTCGATCGACGGCGACGGCGCCGCGGCGATGCGGTATACCGAAGCCCGAATGAGTAAGATCGCTCTGGAAATGGTCCGCGACATCAAGAAAGATACCGTCGACTTCATGGACAACTACGACGGCGAAGAGCAGGAACCGGTCGTTCTTCCTTCGCGCTTTCCGAATCTCCTGGTCAACGGATCGTCGGGAATCGCCGTCGGCATGGCGACGAACATTCCGCCTCACAATCTGAACGAAGTGATCGATGCCGTCGTGGCGATCGCCCGGAATCCGGAACTGACGCCGCACGAAATCATGGAACACTACCTCTACGGTCCGGATTTCCCGACCGCGGGCATCATTCTGGGACGGGGAGGAATCCGGCAGGCCTACGAAACCGGCCAGGGATCGATCACGATCCGTTCCAAGTGCCGGATCGAAGAACTTCACAACGGCAAAAAGCGAATCGTCGTGACGGAAATCCCGTATCAGGTCAACAAAGCGGCGATGATCGAATCGATGGGAAAACTGGTTCACGAGAAGATCGTCGACGGAATCACCGATATCCGCGATGAATCCAACAAAGAAGGAATCCGCGTCGTCATCGAAGTCCGGAAAGACGTCGTCGCGGAAGTGATTCTGAATCAACTTTACAAACTCACGCAGTTGCAGATCAGTTACGGCATCATCATGCTCGCGCTTCACAACGGCGAGCCGAAAATCATGCCGATCACCGAAGTGCTGAAAGACTATTTCGATTTTCAGTGCGAAGTCATCGAGCGGAGAACGCGCTTTGATCTGAATAAGGCGTTGGACCGGTTGCACTTGCTGGAAGGATTGCTGATCGCCATCGACAACATCGACGAAGTGGTGCATACGATCCGCAGTTCCAAAACCAACGAAATCGCCAAAGCCGCATTGATGGAAAGATTCAGCCTTTCGGAAGTGCAGACCAAAGCGATTCTGGATATGCGTCTCGCCCGGCTGACCGGCCTGGAACGGGATTCGATCGTCAACGAAATCGCTCAGTTGAAACTCGCCGTCGCCGAATATCAGGCGATTCTCAACGATCATCAGAAAGTCGTGGACGTCGTCGTCAAAGAACTGGAAGAAATCAAGCAGAAGTACGGCGACGAACGGAGAACCGAAATATCCGACGACACCTCGATGATCGACGACGAGGATCTGATTCCGGAAGAGGACATCATCATCACGATCACGTCGGGAGGATACATCAAACGGCAGGATCCGGATTCTTTCCGCAGTCAGAAGCGGGGAGGAAAAGGCGTCAAGGGCATGTCGACCCACGAGGACGATCTGGTCGAACAGATCGTCTATTCCAAAACCCATGCGGATCTTTTGATTTTCACCAATCTGGGAAAGGTTTACCGGATTCGGGGATACAAGGTACCTGCGGCGGCGAAAACGTCGAAAGGAACGCCTTACGTCAATCTCTTCGATTTTGAAAAAGACGAAAAGATCCGTTCGATTCTCACCTTTGACCATTATGTCGAAGGGCAGCATCTCTTCTTCGCCACGCGCGACGGCTTAGTCAAGCGGACGACGATCGAGGAATTCAAACTGATCCGTCAGAATGGCAAGAAAGCGATCACGATGCGGGAGGGCGACGAACTCGTCGATGTCAAACTGACGACCGGCCATTCGATCGTCTGTCTTTCCTGCGACAACGGGCGCATGGTGAAATTCATGGAGCAGGACGTCCGGGCGATGGGAAGAACCGCCGCGGGAGTCAAGGGAATGAACACCGACGGAGGAAAAATCGTCGGACTCACCACTGCCGACGAGGGCGAACTGATCTTCGTCATCTCCGAACACGGCTACGGAAAACTTTCCAGACTGGAAGATTACCGGCTCACCAAGCGCGGATCCAAAGGCGTCGTGACGATGAACATGACGGAGAAAACCGGGAACATCATCACGACGAAATCCGTTTCGGGCGACGAGGACATCATGGTCATCACGATCGGCGGTATTTTAATCCGCACGTCGTTAAAAGAAGTCAACGTCGTCGGAAGAAACACGCAGGGCGTGAAGATCATCCGGATCAAAGACAACGAAAAGGTTTCTTCGATCGCCGTCGTCAAAGGCGATTCTTTCGAAGAGGAAGAAGCGGAAGAGATTTCGCCGGAAAGCGGCGAACAGGCATAAAAAAACAGGCGATCGGTTTCGGTTGCCTGCTTTTTAACAAACGGGATAAAAGATATGAAAGTCTATTTAAGCAAAAAATTCAGAACGAATTTTTATCACATTCATTCGCGGTTGCATCGGGACTTTTCGAGCCTGTACTATTTGCAGGGGACTGATGTCGTGACCAATATCGAACAGTATTTCGATTTCGCTCATTTCGTGGATATCTACGCCAAAAGCGAGATTGCCTACGTCAAGGAACATCTGAAAAAGAAGGTCATCGTCAACTATTTCGTCCGGAAACTGCCGAAGTTCAGCGGAATCAGCGACGTCCGCATTCCTTTTGAAGACAAGAGAATCCTGAACAAATGCGATCTGATTCTCGTCTCCTGTCAGGCGGACAAGATGATTCTGATCGCCAACGAAGTCCGGACGCCGATCGAGATTCTTACTCCGGCTCTAAGCGAGGAGAGATACAGCAAAATGAGTCCGTTGGAAAGGGGTTCTTTCGCCCAATACGCCGGACTTCTGAAAGACGAACAGACGGCTTTCGCGGTGGTGAATTACCGGAACGTTCAGGATATTCAGGACCTGATCGCTCTGGCGGAATCGATGAAAAATCTGAGTTTTTATGTTTTCGGACCGAAAGTCAAAGTTTTTTCCACTTCCGGGAAAATCAGCAAGATGATCAAAAAAGCGCCGAAAAATCTGCATTTCAAAGCCTATGTTTCCGAAGATATCTTCAAATCGGCGGTCGTGACTTCCAAGGTATTCATCGTGACGAGAGAAGCGGAACTGGAAATCATCAACATTCTGGAAGCGATGATCGCCAAAACGCAAGTCGTTACGTTCAACAACCATTTTACCGGAGACGTACTGATCGACGACGTCAACTGCATCGTCGCCTGTTCGCCCGAACAGATGGCGGAGAAAATTCAGAGCGTGCTCGACGGAAAAGCCGGCACGGTCGAGGAAGCCTGGCGGGAAGCCCGGGAATACGATTACGATTCGCGGGGGAAGATTCTGAAAGAAATCGTCAAGAATTGTATTGAATAAAATTCCTTCGCGGAATAAAATAGAGATGTCCGAAGACGGGCAATAAAACCGGTTTTTTCTGTTCAGAGAGCCTTTGGCTGGTGAAAAAAGGCGATAAAAGCGGTTTATTCCGGCCCCGAGGAAGAAGGTAGTGCTTCCGTCGACTGCGTTAAAGTCATTCGAGGCGGCGAAGAACCGCGAATGAGGGTGGCACCGCGAGAAATTCGCCCCTTGGTAGGATTTTACCAGGGGGCTTTTATTTGTAAAGGAGAGAAAAATGCTGGATATCAAGTTTGTCAGAGAAAATCCGGAAACGGTCAAAGAAAACATCAGAAAAAAATTTCAGGACGAGAAACTTCATCTCGTCGATGAAGTCATCGCGCTAGACGAAAAACTGCGTGCGCTGAAATCCGAAGGCGGCGATCTCCGCGCGGAACGGAATGCGACCAGTCAGAAGATCGGGGCATTGATGCGCGAGAAGAAAAAGGACGAAGCCGAGGCGATGAAGAAAAGAGTCGTCGAAATCAACGAGCGGCTGGTCGGCATCGAGAAAGACGAAGCCCTGTTCGCAGAAGAATTGAAAAAACGGATGATGGTGATTCCCAATATCCTCGATCCGGAAGTTCCGATCGGAAAAGACGACAGCGAAAATGTGGAAAGAGAACGCTTTATCGAACCGAAGAAGTTTGATTTCGAGATTCCTTATCATCTCGATATTTTGGAGAAACTGCACGGCATCGATCTGGATTCGGCCCGAAAGGTCGCCGGGAACGGCTTCTACTATTTAACCGGGAACATCGCCCGTCTTCACGAGGCGGTCATCGCTTATGCCAGAGATTTCATGATCGACAAGGGCTTCACCTACGTGATTCCTCCTTTCATGATCCGGAGCAATGTCGTCACCGGCGTGATGTCTTTCGCGGAAATGGATCAGATGATGTACAAAATCGAAGGAGAAGACCTGTTTCTGATCGGAACCAGCGAACATTCGATGATCGGCCGTTTCATCGATACGATCAACGAGAAGAGCAAATTGCCGTATACGCTGACATCGTATTCGCCTTGTTTCCGGAAAGAGAAAGGCGCGCACGGCATCGAAGAGAGGGGAATCTATCGGATTCACCAGTTTGAAAAGCAGGAGATGATCGTCGTTTGCGAACCGGATCAATCCAAAGCGTGGTTCGACAAACTGTGGAGTTACACCGTCGAACTCTTTACTTCGATGAAAATACCGGTCCGCACGCTGGAATGCTGCTCCGGCGATCTCGCGGATCTGAAAGTGCGTTCGATCGACGTCGAGGCGTGGTCGCCGCGTCAGAACAAGTACTTTGAAGTGGGTTCCTGCTCGAATCTCGGAGACGCGCAGGCGAGAAGACTGGGTATCCGGATCAAAGGCGAAAAGGGAAATTATTTCGCGCATACGCTGAACAATACCGTCGTCGCTCCGCCGAGAATGCTGATCGCGATTCTGGAAAACTTTCTGCACGAAGACGGGTCGGTCGATATTCCGGAAGTGCTCTGGTCCTATATGGGCGGAACGCGCGTTCTGAAACCGTAGAGAATGAAAGTCCGTTCAAAAACGGGCTTTTTCTTTCGGTTTATCGGTCAAATTCAACGAATTTATGCGAAAGAAGTGATGATTTCCGTTTACCTATGCTATAATAGAAGTG
>UMKG01059921.1_pt1 | contig 28267 bp, 41 predicted proteins | sample 1966261 | NCBI WGS metagenome assembly UMKG01 (sample SAMEA4836169, study PRJEB28245) | human gut metagenome | biome: gut microbiome; material: fecal sample | place: Denmark | collected 2008 | reverse complement strand
GTTTGAGAGTAATGTGAAACAAGGTATGACTCTTACACTATTTCTCTGATATCATATGCATTTGACGTTTGAGAGTAATGTGAAACAAGGTATGACTCTTACCACAAATTTATTTCACAGATTACGGAAAAGGTTTGAGAGTAATGTGAAACAAGGTATGACTCTTACCGTAGTCGCCGGCTTCTTCTAACCCTTGATGTTTGAGAGTAATGTGAAACAAGGTATGACTCTTACGCAAACCGATTCGGGCGGAATGACGAACATGTTTGAGAGTAATGTGAAACAAGGTATGACTCTTACAGGGCTTGATACATCGTTTGAAGCACTCCTGTTTGAGAGTAATGTGAAACAAGACGCCGTTAATCTTACCCTTGCAAAGAACTGCTTTGATCCGTACAACGGCAAAGCAGTTTTGTTTTGAACCCGATGTTTTAATTCTTTTGCAAATGATGATCAATTCATAGGCGGAGGAGCCTTTTAGATTTAAGAGAAACAGGTTCAAATTAACTTGAAAAGCAGGTAATTTTTTCATGGGACCGAAGGATTATGGAAGAAACATAGTGCAATTCTTTTTCAATTTATTTATAATGAATGCAAGGAGAAAAGTTTATGAAAAAATTTCTGAACAAAGTTTTTAATCCGAAAAAAACGGGATTGTTTTGGCTTTATTTTGTCTGCGGCGCTCTGACGTTGATCGTCGGGATCATGCTGATGCCGGTCTGGCAAAACTGCGGATCCTGGTGCTTTTATAAAGACTGGGGATTGCAGATCGTCAATATCATCATCGCCGTATGTTTGGTGCTGTACCTGGCTCTGTTTTTGGTGAAAAAGATTTCCGGTCGTTCAAACGGCGTGATCAAAGTGCTGACGATCGTCGAATTCGTCATTCTCGCTTTGGTTGCGATCGGTTGCATTCTGCAACAGTTTAAGGTCATCAATATCGGCGGTTCGTGCGCGATTCTCGGATTGGCGATGTGGTGTCGCGGCGTTGTGGAAATTTTCCGGGCGTATTATCATCAGAAAGGAAATAACGAAAAATATCCTGTATGGTGGCTCGTTATCGCGGTGGTCTTCGTTTCTCTGGGCGTATATCTGTTCGCCAAACCGTTATTTCAGGACGTCGTGATTCTCTGGATTTTCGTTTGTTTGATTCTTTTGTTCGGCATCGTGCTTGTGGTAGACGGATTTCTCGCTAAACCGGCGGGGAAAAAGTCGGTCGCTCAGAAGAAAAAGAACCGTTAGAATTTTCTAACGGTTTTTATGAGGAATGACCATGAAAGTGGGTTTAGTTTCGCTGGGGTGTGCGAAGAATCTGGTCGATTCGGAGATGATCCTCTCCTTGTTTCAAAGAAACGGATTTGAGATCGTGAACGATGAAAACAATGCCGATATTCTCGTCGTCAACACCTGCGGCTTTATCGAAGCGAGCAAACAAGAATCGATCGATACGATTCTGAAAATGACCCGACTGAACAAGATTACAATCGTTACCGGATGTCTTGTTGAGCGGTATAAGGAGGAATTGGAGAAGGAATTGCCGGAAGTCGATCTTTTTTTGGCCATACGGGATTATCCTCATTTTTCCGAACTCGTCACGGCCCTCTTAAAGAGCAAACGGCTTCAAGGCGAACTTGATTTGAATCAGCGGGTACTGGCGACCGAAAAGTTTACCGCCTATCTGAAAATTTCGGAGGGTTGCAACAATCGTTGCACGTACTGCGCGATTCCGTTGATCAGGGGATCGTTTGTTTCGGTCGGCAAATCCGAAATTCTATCTCAGGCGAGGGCGCTACAAAAAAGGGGCGTCAAAGAACTGGTGGTGATTTCGCAAGATACGACCCGATACGGACAGGATATTCAAGAAGACCAAACGGATATCGTCGATCTTCTGAAATCTTTGCTTGAAATCAAAGAATTCGCATACATTCGCCTGTTGTATCTGTATCCAGACGAAATCACGGACGATCTGATCGATTTGATCGGCAGCGAACCTCGTTTGACCCCTTATTTCGATATACCGATTCAGCACTGCTCCGATCGCATTCTGAAAGCGATGCACCGGCGCGGAAGTAAAGAAGAACTGATCGCTTTATTTCAGAAAATTCGGGTCAAAGTGCCGTCCGCAGTACTGAGGACGACGCTGATCGTCGGATTTCCGGGTGAAAGCGATGAAGATTTTGAAGAATTGGTTGAATTCGTAAAAGAAATCGAGTTCGATCATCTGGGTGCGTTCACGTATTCGCGCGAAGAAGAAACGCCGGCCTACGATTTTCCGGATCAGATCGCGGAAAACGTGAAAAAGAGTCGGTACAAAAGAATTATGCGCGTTCAGCAAGCGATTTCCCGAAAAAGAAACCGGGCGCGCATCGGAGAAATCCATCAGGGCATTGTCGTTGACCGGACGGATGAGGGGTTATACGGACTGAGAAGTCATTTCAACGCGCCGGACGACATTGACGGCAAGATCGTTTTTTCCGCCTGGAAGGCGCTGAACATCGGCGATATCGTCGAGGTTAGGATTACGGCTTGCGACAGTTACGATTTATACGGCGAATTGATCGATTGATTGAAAAAAATGCATATATTAACATATAGGTGTTGATCTATGCTTTTTTCTAACAACAAAAAGAACCGGGCGTATTCCAAAAGAATTTTCAGATCGATTGAAGATAAATTACACGGAATCGATCAGGAAATGGCCAGCGAATATTTGTCATGGCTCGATAAGAAAACCTATTACCTGAAAAAGACGTACGATAAAGAGGGCTATGGTTCTCAGCCGGACAGTTTGTCCAGAGGCGATGTCGTCTGGGTGGAATTCGGCATTAACGTCGGTACGGAACTTTCGGATTACAAGACGAAAGGACATTATGGCGTGGTTTGGAACGTCGATTTGGGAAACGTCGTCGTCATTCCTTTGTCCAGCAGGGAAACCACCGGCTCGGAACTGACATACGATTTAGGCGTGATCGACGGTCTGAACGAAAAGGAAAACACGCATTCTTATTTGAAATTAGATGCGATACGATCGGTTTCCAAGAGAAGAATCGGCCGAATGAACAATAAAGAGACAGGAAAGATCACATTGGACAAGAATCGGGTCGAAATGATCAAAAAGGCGATTTTTAATTCTTTTATCCGATAGATTCTTTTATAATGAAAGCATGGAGAGACAAAGAGCCGTTCATACTTTGGACTTGTTCAAAGACGAGAATTCCCGGATTCTGATTCTGGGCTCCTTCCCGAGCATTCAATCGCGCGGGCAGAATTTTTACTACATGAACAAAACGAATCGTTTTTATCAGGTGCTTTCCGCGCTGTACGGCGAAGATTTTTATTCCGTATCGGTGGAAAGAAAGAAGGAATTGCTTCGCAAACATCGCATCGCTTTGTTCGACGTGGTTACCGAATGCGAGATTTCGCTTTCCAGCGACAGTTCGTTGAAACCGATCGCCTATCTGAACTTGGCCGAAGTCACGAAAGATACGAAGATCGAACGCATTTTTATCAACGGAAACAAGGCATATGCACTTTTTGTCCGAAGATATCCGGATGTAAAAGTAGGGAAACTTCCCTCGACCAGCAGCGCCAACGCGCGAATGCGACTGGATGATCTGATCCGCGAATGGAAAGCGATTCTGGGATAATGCTTTTTTTCCCTTTTGGTGATTTACGCTTGACTAAGTAGCGATTTATGATTAGAATTATCTTGCTTTTGCCTCAATAGTTAAATGGCATAACGGATCCATGGTAAGGATCAATTCGTAGTTCGATTCTGCGTTGAGGCACCATTTATTCTGTTCAATTGCGAAAAAGTATGGATTCTTCCATACTTTTTTTGATTTGCTGCTCTGAAAAAATCGCCTCAACCACGAATTAACCACGAATTTTTTCGGGGGTTATCTGTGCTGTTTCCCCGATGTGTCGTATAATTTTCCTGCATTCATTCGGCTTCTTTGACCATTTCGTCGATGACACGGATAGCCACGTTTTCGGCTTCCGGATAGAGATGCCCGTATCGGTTCCACGTCTGTTCTACGGTGGCGTGTCCCATCAGTTTGGCGATGGTCTTGATATTGACGTCGGCGTTGATTAAAAGGGAAGCAAACGAATGCCGGTAATCGTGAATCCGGATATGAGGAAGACCGCAGGCGTCCAGAGTTTCGTTGTTGCAGTTTTCGATTGTCGTGTCGGTGATCGGCTGAAAACCTCCGCAGACGAACCAGTCTTTTTGAAAGCCATACACACTCGACCAACGTCGGTAATGGTCGTCCAGAATTTGAATCAGATTCTTCGACAAAGGGATTCTCCGGATCGAGGATTTGTTCTTCGGAGGATTTTCTTCCCACGGAACGCCTTTGATCTTCTGGACGATTCCGGATTTGATATAGACGCAGTTATTCTTGATCCGATCCCACCGGATGGCGTAAGCCTCCGACTTTCTGAGGCCGCAGAAGAACAAAAGATGAAAGAACACATATTTATCCCAGTCAAGGAGATTTCCGCTTTCAGAAGCCTTCTCTTTAAGCACAGTGGCAAATTGGTTGAATTCCTCCAACCTCAGAAAATGCAAATCATGATCCTCGTCGAATCTGGAGGTAAAACTTTTGACTTTTCTTGCCGGATTATAGGGAAGACCGTAAATATTTACTCCGTATTCGAGAATGCCTCTCAACAGTTTCAGGATATTGTTTTTATAGGAAGTCGAGAGTTTCTGACTCGCATTTTTCCGGGAGGTCGCTTTGTTCAAGTAAGTTTTGAATTCCAGAATGACGGCGGGGTTAATGCTTTCGACTTTCATATTGCCGAAAAACGGAAGAATATGGACTCTCAAAGTTCTGAGATCTCTTTCCAGAGTCGCCTTCCGGATTTCCATTTCCTTCGCCTTTACATACTGCTGCACAAGGTCTTTGAACAGAACCGGCTGCGTGGTGAAATCGTTCTTTTTCGTGGAAGCGATCAATTCCGCTTCAAGCAATTTGGCCGTCTTCGAATCCTTTTTCACATTCTTATAGATTTTTTCTTTTCGCTTGTAGTAACCGTAAACGTCGGTATAGTTGACGACGATGCGGAGGGAACCGTCCGCTTTCTGGTATTGTGGCATATTATCGATCTCCTTCCGTGTTCGTCTGAGTTCCGCTCAGCAATTTGTTCCAGGATTCCAGATTCGAATAGTAGTTCAGCGCTTCTCCGACGAACCGATCGGGAAGTTCCAATTGCTCGGCGATCTCCCAAGAGGATAAGTGATCGGTATAGACGAAGCGGAACAGTTTGTTCATCGGCAGCAGTTTCTTGTATAACTTCACCTCTACGCGCCGCTCACGGGTTCGTATCGTTCTTTCGGTGTCGTCGAAAGTGTAAAATGTGGAGGGAAAGTCGAAGTGAATCTTCTCGTGGCAGAGGATCAGTTTCTTTTCGGCATCGGATTCGATGAGATGATTGTTGAGAACGACGGCTTTAAGACCGCAGTCAAACTGAAAAGAGATGGCTTTGTGTCCCGGAACGCCACCGTCGATGGTATCGTGAATCTGAATATCGTTCTGATAGAGTTCGTCCTCCACCATTTCCAAACTGCGCATAACTTACTGCTTCTTTCTTTTTCAGTCTCCCTTTTTATTGACGATCAGTTTTTCCTTTTCTTCGGCATTCCGGGAACTGATGACTTTTGTTCCGGTTGATTTCTCAAATTCTTCTTTCGCGGTATTCGCAACCTTTCCGCCTCTCCTTGCCACATCTTTGCTTTCGTTCATCGATGTCGGCTTTTCCTGTTGAGAGATCGTTCGGGTGGTAAGTTCCGCAAGTTGATTCAAAGTGAGTTCAATGTCCGTCATATTGTCTCTCAGACTCTCTTTCTTTAATCCTTTGAGTTGTTTATATTCTTTTACGGATAATCCCGACCACGCTTTCGTAAGTTCGTTCGTGAGAATGGCGTAATCCTGTTCGCTATCAATTCCGCGTGCTTTCCATTCGTCGGTCAGTTCTTTTCTGATCTTGATGGACAGCAATCTTTGGGTAATCCATTCTGCCGGATAACCTTTCATACGATAAAAATCAGCGCCTCTTTGCATCGCTTTTTCCGGATCGGCGATTTCGTCAAGTCTTTCGCTTCCGACCTGAGCCAGCCACATTTTAAACGGCTCGGCTTTCGGAGAGGGAATAGACTGAATGAGTCGTAAAACATCTGAGGTTTTAAGAACGTCGGTCATATATTTTTTTCCGTCAGAAGAAGGCAATTTCAGTTGTCCTATTTTTTGGGACAACTCGCTTCCTTCGGCTGAAAGTTTGGTTTTCAGAGAATTCCAATATTTTCTTGGTCGCGGACTTTCCGTTAACGCTGCAATGATATCCACGACGGAAAAATACCATTCCTCTTCTTCTTCGTTCCACACCGCGCGAATCTTCTGATTCTCGAATAACTTGATTTTGTCTGACATTATGATTACCCCTTGTGTTACTTCATTTACCGAGCCGAAGTTGGCATATTGATGAGATAAGAGTCGATAGTGAACTTATTATATAATGGAATTATATAATTTCAAACGGTTTCTTTTAAAAACTCATCGACCAGATTGGAAACGATCAGTTTCTGAGTTTCCGTCAGCCGTTCATATCTGGCGCTTATTGAAGTCTGATCCTCTGCGGAATCATGAGAATTCCTCTCCTCAGTTCTACCCATTAAATAATCGAGAGAAACGTCAAAATAATCGGCGATCCTTATAAGTGCTATATTTGACGGTAAATTGAATCCGTTTTCCCATTGCGCAACCGCGCCACGAGTGACTCCTACAATGGATGCAAGGTTCTCTTGTGATATTTTATTTTTAATTCTAAGATTTCGGAGATTCGATTTAAATTCCATATTCAGCCCTCTTTGTTTGCGGTAATAAGCAATGCGATTAAAGTCTCGATAGCGTTTTTTTGCTGTCTTGTTAGTTGATTATATCCTTGTGGAATTTGATCACTTTCAATGGCGATGTTTTTAACATCGGTTCTCCCCATGAGGTAGTCGAGGGAGACATTGAAGTAGTCGGCGATTCTTAAAAGCACATCATTATTAGGGTGATTTCTTCCTCTTTCCCATACAGAAACAGTGTTTCTACTAACTCCGAATAATTTTCCAAATTCTTCGCCGCTTAGCCCGGATTTTGATCTTAAATCTCTAATTCTATCCTTAAATTCCATAGTTACACCTTTTCATTTTTAGCAACCAGTATAGCGATTAAATCATCAATGACTTCTTTTTGCTGCTTTGTCAGTTTGTCATAACCATAGGGAATTTGAGTGATATCAATAATAGGCTTCTTTATGTCTGTTCTTCCCATAAGGTAGTCGAGGGAAACATCGAAATAATCGGCGATTTTTTCCAACACCGACTGATTTGGATAATTTCTTCCGTTTTCCCATTGGCTTACATTTGCGTCGGTAACACCTAAACATTGTGCAAGAGTTTTGCCAGAAATGTTACGTTCTCTTCTTAAATCTCTTAGCCTGTATTTAAATTCCATAATTACTTCTTTTCATTCTGCGCAATCAGCGAGGCAGCCAGATTCTTGATAATCTCTTTTTGATCGTCAGTAAGTTTATCGTAATCGGAGAAGGCAAACTGGAAGTTATCGGTGGCAGGTTTCTTTATGTCTGTCCTTCCCATAAGGTAGTCGAGGGAAACATCAAAGTAATCGGCGATTTTTTCCAAAGTTGACTCTTTTGGAAAATTAAAACCGTTTTCCCATTGCCATGCTGACACTTTGCTTACACCAGTAATCTCGGCAATATTGTTAATAGTTAAATTTCGTTCGGTTCTTAAACTTTTTAATCTATCTTTAAATTCCATTGTTTACACCTCTTAAAAAATAAGATACATCAAAGTTAGTAAAAAAATAATAATTGATAGTAAAAAACTATTGACTTTTAATAAAAAACTAACTAAGATAAAAATGAAATAAGTCAAAAACTAACAAAAGGAGCAACTAAATGGAAGAGACAAATGTAGAAAAGATAAAAGGAAAGTTGGCAGAGGTGATAAAAGGACTCGATGAAATGATCGAAGAGATGGACGACGAACGGAAGAATCTTAAAAAAAGGGTGACTCCTATTGATTTGTATCGATCCTATACATTGACTTGTTACAATTTGGACAAATTAGTCAATTTTCGAAACGGGTTGATAAAAATTTTACTTTCTTGTTTTGAGGAAGGTGAAGCGAAATGAAACTGTTGTTCTATTGCACAAAAGAGAAAGAGATCTGGGGCGATGGGTCCGGAAATACTTGGTGGGGAATTGCTCCTGATGAGGACATCGATTTAGTTTTTGAATTGAATCCAACGCTAACAAGATTAAACGGCAAAATCGTCGCGGAATGTGAAATTGATAAAGTTGAGGAAATAATTCTTAACGGAGATGAAACCGAATTAAAATTCGGAACAAAATCAAATGATTGTATAGAAGAACAAGCCTGTTTAAATTTTGATGAACTTGAACAATATTTTGGTTATAAAAACGAAAAATGGGGATATGCTTTATATTTAAAAAATCTAAAAGTTTTTAACATACCGAAAGAAATAAATTATTACGGTCTGGAAAAAGCACCGATGAATATGTGTTATTGCTACGATATGTTTGAAGAAAAACATATTCTTATCTCGATTCGTCCGGAACATCTGTGCAAGATCCTGAACGGCGAAAAGACGATCGAAATCAGAAAGAAGATTTTAAAAGAATTAAAAAAGGAGATATCAGAATGAAACAGAAAATCAAGTTAAGCGAACTTGTAAAGGATATTAATAGTTGTCAGAAAATTTGTCGAACAAATAGTTGTGACAATTGCATTTTTCATTAGAAATTCATTGGTATTTACAAAAAAGAAAGAGAATTTTGCCTTTGGTATAATCACCAAATTATCAAACCTGAACTTTTAGAAAAAGAAGTCGAAATTGAAGTTCCGGCTTCCGACGAGTTAGGGATTTAGAAAGGAGGTGAATAAGCAATGACCAAAGAAGAATTTATCCAAAATTTGAATGACATCGAGAACGAATACGGCGCTGAACTGACTTCCATTTCTGCGATCAGGGACACAGATTACAAAGTGATCGAGTATGTCTACACATGGCATCCTGTGATAAGCAATACCAATGGAAAAAGGGAAATAGCCGCGCTTTATTACATGGCAGGAATGGGGATCATCAGGAATATGAAAGTAGAGGCTGATCAGGCTCATTGGCTAAACGATAAAATTCAGAATATACAAAGCAAAATTTCAAAATTGCAAAGTGATTTGGATGCAAGCAGAGATGATCTGAAAGCGATTCGCGAAAGATACGCCAAGTGGAACGTGGCGTAAGAGGAAGGAGGTGAGATCATGAATTTAGCGAAATTAAAAGGACTAAGGGTTGAAAAAGGATTGACACAAAAAGAATTTGCCGATGCCATAGGTATGCCTTTATCAACATATTGCTCTAAGGAACAAGGGAAAAGCGATTTTAAGGTAGAGGAGGTGAACATCATTTGCGCTTTTTTTCAAGTCGAAAGCAAAATTTTTTTTGAGCAATAAGTTAGTAAAAAACTAATTTTAACAGAAAGGAGAGAAGCAATGCGAAAAGAATTAAAGGCAGCAAGGAAAAGACTGGGCTACACCCAGCAACAAATGGCGGATAAGTTAAATATTACGCTGGTCTATTATCAGAAGATAGAATCCGGCGAACGGACAGGAGACTATCTGATCTGGAATCAATTAGAGGATATCACAGGTATTCATCAACGGATACTCCGAGAGATTTCAGAAAATCATCACGGCCCAAAAGCCAGTCAATAGAGACGTTTAAAACCTCACCGATGTTGACTAAATTTTCATTGATGGGAAACCGTTCTGCTTGCTCGTATTTCTGATAGGTTACCAAAGATATACCTAACAAATCAGATAAATACTGCTGAGTATAACCTCGTTTCATTCTCATTTTTCTAAGACGTCTACCAAAAGTGTACATAAAAATCTCCTTAAATAAGCCTTGACAATTACATACAAATTGTATTAGTGTATGAATATAAAAGAAACATACGAAATGTATGTATTCAGAAAGGAGAAGAAACACAATGACCCCAGACGAGATCGCGGCAATGGAAGCGAGGATCAAGGAAGAGATTCTTGAAGAGATGAAGAAAGGAGGTGTTGTTATGGAAAAGCAAATTAAAATCATGAATCTAACTTATATCATTGAGGAGATAAACGAATTTGGTGACGATAAAACACTCGGTCAAATTTTATACATGAAGCAAAAAATACTGATTCGTGCGGATTTGACCGACGAAAGAAAAAAAGTCACACTACTTCATGAAACCCTGCATGGTATATTTGAGCAATTAGGATTTAAAGAAGAGTGTGACAATGAGCATTTGATTGACGCGCTCTCAACAGCACTTATTCAAGTGATGTCAGATAACAAATCTATTTTTTCGTAGATTTACTGACGCGTTGACTCAAAGCGCTACCAGCAACTGATTTGCTTTGGCTACTGTATCTTCCATCTCTTAAAATGTTCGATGCTTTTGTAGCCACCTGTTTACTGGTAACTTTATTTGGAGTTTTGCTTTTTGCCATTTAACACCTCCTATGAATTGTAAAAAAAATTATAACGCATTTAGCAGTAAAAGTAAAGGAGTGCTAATTTGAAATTAAAAGAAATTATGAAATTGAAAGGAATCAGTCAAACGGAACTTGCAAAAGAATTGAATTTAAGCCAACAGATCATTTCTGATTGGTGTAGAGGGTATAGAAAGCCGAAAATTAAAAATTTGCGATCATTGTCTGAAAAGTTGGATATATCGGTAGATGAACTGGTCGATATATTACTGAGTGAAGAAAGGAAGGAGGACGGAAAGTAAAGGCAGAAGGAAAAATCCAAGAGGGAAAATGTTATTTCAAATTCAGAAAGGAGAGAAAAATGGGTAACAGAAAAGACGACATACCTCAGACGACGAAAGAGATCGAACAGGAGATCAATCGTCTGAGAAAAAGCCCCTTCGTGAAGTATGCGAAGATGGTAGACAATCAGAAGTTGAAGCAAAAACTCTATCAACTTCGGTCTCTGGAACGGCGGGGCAGAATACTGCTCGCCGAATTGAATGAGGAGGAAGAAAAAAATGGGGATAAAGTCTCCGGATAGTGAAATGGAAGCCGTCAGGCAGAAGATGGAAGTGCTGTCGAAAATCTTCATCAAGCGGAAAGATCTTCAAATTTTAACGGGATTGCGAACCTTTTCGCAGGTCAACGATCTGTTTGTCAGCATTCGTAAACAAGTGCTTGAAAAATTGGATAAAGAAAAGAAAATACTTCCGCATAAGGATTTGATCCCGCTGGATCTCGCGTTGGATTATCTGAAAGTTTACGGCGTTTCGAAGAAGAAGATTTACGAAGATTACGAACGGCTGCTGAAAATGCAGCAGTTTCAGGAAAGGAGTAAAAATGAGTGCGACGATTAAACTGAAACAGTTAGAACTCACCAATTTTCGCAATATCGAGCATACGGTGTATCGCTTCGGCGACCGATGCGGTATCAGCGGACCCAACTACACCGGGAAGACCAATATGCTGAACGCGATCTGCTATCTGCTGACGGATTCGCTGATCGATAATTCGGGCGATATCGTTTCGATCAAGCCGAAAGGCGCGGAACGGGTAACCGTCACGGTGAAAGCCCTGTTTGACATCGACGGCGCCGAAACGGTGATCGCAAAGGAATACCGGGAAGTCTGGAACAAGGATAAGACCGCCTTGACCGGTCATGAGACGGTTTACTATATCGGACCTTCCGGAAGCGAAGCGGTCAAATACAATACGATCAAGTCGGCGAAACAGGAAATCTACCGTCTGTTCCGGATGAACGAGGCGGATCTCAATCGGATTCCGTCGAAGATCGATCCGATCAAAATGATGGTGATATCGAACTATCTGAATGCTTACGTGGATACGAAATCGTATCGGGAACTTCTGATCAACGTCATCGGGCAGATCACCAACGACGATATTTATGCGCAGAATCCGAATCTCAAACCGGTGATCGATGTCAAATTGGCGGGATACCGCTACGACACGGCGATGTGCAAGAAGGCTCTGAGCCAGAGCAAGGAGTCTCTGGACGCGCAGATCAAGGTCTGCGAGGATCTGATCAAAGACTTTCAGAAACACGACGACGTGAACGAAGAAGAACTGAACATCGCTCGGCAGGAACTGGAAGCGTGTTCGGAAGAGAAATACGAATTAAAAAATTCGAGCAACAAAAAAGGAGACAGTAGAATTCCGTCACTTCGTTCTGAACTCGGAAATAAGAATGAAAGATTGGCTGAATTGACTAAGGTCTCCGCAGACAGTGTAGCACAGTTCAACGAAGAATTGCAAAGCCGGATCGCAGAAATCGATTCGAAGTTGTCGGAGAGTTCAAAAGAACTCATCGAAGCCAATCGTTCGACTTACGACATTCAGGGGCAAATAGAGTCTCTGGAACGCGAAATCCGGCTGAATGAAAGTAACGTCCGGCAATGCGTTTCCAAACGCGAGCAACTGCTGGAAGAGATCAAAAGGGAACGCTCGAAAACCTTTGACGATTCCGGATTCGAGAAGATCATCTGCCCGAACTGCCGGACGCTGGTCAACGAAGAGGCGATCCGGATTGCCGGAGAACAGTTTGAGAAACAAACTTCCGAACGGATCGAAGAAATCCGCGCGAAGGGCGTCGCCAACAATGTGGAACGGGATAATTATCAGAAGAAGGTCGAGGAGATCCGGGAGCAACTGATTCCGCTGAAAAAGCAACTGTCCGCATCGGAAGAAAAAGAAGCGACTCTCCTCGAAGCAGTCAACACGTGGAAACTGAACAAAAAGCAGTTGCAGGGACAGACGAAGGTCTATCAGGATACGGAAGAAATCGCGCTGCTGAGACGGGATATCGCTTCGCTGAAAGGCACTATCAGCATGTATGAAGCGCGCGAGCAAGAGGATATCGCCAAAACCGTCGGAGAACGGATGAAAGAGATCTTCGAACGCGAAAGCAAGGCGAACGCCGTCGTCCGGAGCCACGATAATTATCTCTTCTATCGGAAAGAAATCGAAAAAAAGAAAGACGAATTGATTTCTTTGGTTCGCGAACGGTCTGCTCTGGAAGAGATGATTACCGCGTTGGATATGTATTTGAAGATCAAACTGAATCTTCTGACCGATAAACTGAACGCTTACTTTCCGGGAATCACTTACACGTTGGTCGAGTCCAACATCAAGGAGGGCAGTTGGAACGAAGTCTGCTATCCGATGGTCGTAACGAACAAACGCGTCCGTTATGCCAACGGTTCGACGAGTGAAAAGGTGATGACCGATCTGGCCGTGAGAAACGCGATGATGAACATTCTCCGCTTACCGAATCTGCCTTTCGTCTTCGATGAGGGCGAGGCGCTTGATCGGCGGACCATTGAAAACTTACAGACAGACGCGCAGTTGATCACTGCGCTGGTCGACAACGTTCACCGTCGGCCGACAATGATCGATTTAGAAGACAGAACGGAGGTAATATAAAATGAATCAAATCGACGAAACCAAATTTACCCGGAGACAGATCGCGCTGATCGATCTCCTGATGGAAACGCACAGAAAGAATCCGGAGCAGTGGCTCAGTCAGGAGGACGTGGCGAAAGCCTATCCGTTCGATCCTGTCGACTGTCCGGACGGCTACAAATTCTGGAATCGGGACAACGACAAATGCACGGCGATCTGGCACGATATCGAGGATATCCGCCGATCCGACGCGTTCGATCAGATCATCATCACAAAGCGATACCGTTACAAACTGGCGACTTCGGAAGAAGCGAAAGAATACGCGGAACGGTTGAGAGCCAACGGGGTGAAGAAGATCGCCCGTGCGTCTCAGATCGAACAAGTCATCAAGCAAAGCGGTCGCATTTCCTTGCTGGACGGCGGCGCGAATTAGAGGAGGTGAGAGAATGGCGAACGAAATCATCAAAACAGAATCCGGCGAATACAAGACGATGCTGGTCAAGCAAAACGAAACTTACACGAATATGCTGGCGACTTCGCTCCAATCGATGAATATCGATTTCAGCGCGTATAAAAAGACCTGCGTCATCGGCTGCCTGTCGATCATGGCGACGATGCTCGACAAGGCGGGAATGAAATTCAAGGACGTCGAATCGACCAATATCACCAGCATTCTGCAAACCATCTCCCTTTTGGAAATCAACCTGTCGGTTTCTCCGCGGGAAGGATTCCTGCAATTCCGGAATGTCAGGTTTGTCGACGAGAACGGTAAAGAAGGCTATCGCAAAGAGTTCGAACTCGGCATCGAGGGAGACGGCAACGACGCGATTCTGAGAAAATACGGCGTCGACGTCGCCGACGTCAAAGGTCCGTATGTCGTGCGTGAGGGCGACGAATTCACCTATCCTTCCTTTGACGGAGAGAAGATGATTCCTCCGACCTGGAAGCCGAAATCGTATTACAAAAAAGCGACAAAGGTCTTCTACATCGTCACCAAGAAATCAGACGGTCAGAAAGAGTATCTGATCGCCGAAAGAGAGGGCGTCGTCCACAACTTGCAGGCGCATATCAACCAGAATATGATGGGCGCTCCAAGCGCCGTCAAACAGGAGATTCTGGACAAGATCGATGCGATGACGTTGGAAGAAATCCTGAACGACGAATCGCTGCGCTCGCTGACTTACACGAAATACAACCCTTACAAGAAAACGGAAGAAGAGGTGACCGTGACGCTCATCAGCGGTGCCTGGCTGAACCCTCATTCGCGCGAAGCGATGATCGAACGGAAGATGAAAAACAACGCGACGAAGAAATATCCGAAGGACTTCCGGAACGCCTTTGTAGAGCGGGCTTTCGAGACGACGTTCGAAGATTACGATCAATACCGGCAGCAGGAGAAAACCGTGCTGGATTATACGGAAGACCGGGCGAAAACGGTGGACGAACACGAGGCGGATATCGACGAAAAAACCGGCGTGAAAGGGATCGAAAAAAAGCGGGTTTCCGACAGTGTGATTCCGGTCAGAAGCGACCCGAAAAAGGGTGATGAGCAACTGTTGAAAGTCGACGCTTCAACCGGAGAAACCGACGAAGGTTTTTAGTATGCTGAAAGCCTTATGCTATGGCAGCGGCAGCAACGGAAATTGCTATATTTTCACGTTTTCCGATGAAAAAAACTACACTCAATCGATTATGGTTGAGTGTGGTATTCCCATCAAGGAGATATTGCGGAAAAACGTTGAAAATCAGGTAAAAACCGCAGATTTGAAATGCTGCCTTGTGACGCACGGACACGGCGATCACGACCGGGCGTATCAGGATATCCGGGATCGGTATATCCCGATTTTCGCAAGCAAAGAAACGCTGGAAGACAACCGCGATTACAGCCCCGCCAGGGAGTTGATTTCCGGCGAAATCAAAGTCGTCGCTCCCGATTTGATCGTGCTGCCTTTCGAAGTCTGTCACGACTTTCCCGGATCGATGGGGTTCATCCTTTTCAACCGGGTGACCAACGATAAAGTCCTGTTCATCAACGACTGCAAATACGTGGAATACGATCTGTCGGAATTCACTTTCGACTACGTGTTCATCGAGTGCAACTATTTCAACGACCAGGTCCGGGCGATTTACAACGAGGCGTTGAAACGGCAGCGTTCCGGCGAAGGAACGCGGGACGACCTGAAAATCATCCGCGAGTATCAGCGGGTGCTTGACACGCACATGGGGCTTTACACGACGATCCGGACGTTAAAAAAAGCGAAGGTCGAGCCTCCCGCCTGCAAGGCGATCATGCTGATGCATCTGTCGGAACGGCACGCCAACGAATACGAGATGAAGCAGAGAATTTCGTCGATGTTCGGGATTCCGACTTTCGTCTGCGGCAGAAACGGAGGGATCAAGTAATGGCCAATCGAAGAATGTTCTCGAAAGACATCATCCGGAGCGACGCGTTTCTGGATCTGCCGATTTCGTCTCAGGCGCTATACTTTCATCTCGGCATGGAGGCGGACGATCGGGGTTACGTCAACAATCCGAAAACGGTGATCCGCAGCATCGGCGCGACCGTCGGAGACCTGGAACAACTGTCGAGCAAACGGTTTATCCTCGTTCGAGGCGAAGGTCTGATCCTGATCAAGGGGTGGAGAATCAACAACTCCATCCAACCGACCCGTCTGGTGGAATCCAAGTTCGTCGACGACCTGAAAAAACTGTTCTTCGACGAGAACAATTCCTACACCGAAAAACCGACGGAAAGACCGGTTTTAAGCCTTTGTCGACAAAATGACGACAAGTTGTCAACACAGGATAGAATAGGAGAGGATAGTAAAGGATTCAGGATAGATATAGATAAAACCGATAAAAAAGATAAAACCACCGTTGACACGGCGGGAAACGAACCGGATCTTGTTCTCGGTCATCACGTCCTGACGAAATTGCTTGTCCGGACACACTATCTCGAACCGGACGAAATCAACTTGGACGACTATGACAGACTGTTTGAATGGCTTCTTAAAAATTACGAAACCGGAAAGATCGCCGTCGCCGCTAAGTATATCACATCGAAAGCACGGCTGAAAGAGATCGATTCGAAATTCGCCTATTTCAGGAAAGCCATCTTCGAAAGTCTGGCAAAAGACTACGGCGCAAAGACGAAAGACAATCCGGGCGACGCGCAGGAAATCACGCAAGCGGATATCGACCAGTTGCTGAACGAATTGGGGGATGACTAAAAAATGATTCCCGAGATTGAAAAAATCAAAACCATCTGCGAAGAACTGAGAAAAGATTCCTGCAGAAAGCAAGCAGACTGTTCAGAGTGTTGCTTTCAGGTCAAGGGGAAGTCGACCTGCTACCTGCTGGACATCGAATTGATTCTGATGCGGGCGGCAAAAGGAAAAAACGAAAGAATTGTCTGGAACCGCGATCGGCAATGAGAGAAAAAACGCAGAATAAGCCACCAGACAGGCCGTCTGACGAACGAAAGGAAGTTTTACGAGGAATTTCCCGGAAGCAAAATAAAGTCGCTCAGAATGGCTGATTATCGATTTTTTGAAAGAAGGAGAAAAACAATGAACACAGAAAATCAAAAACAGGGACAACCCGTCTATCCGACCAAAAAGGAAATCGAATCCGAAATCGTCGGAAAAAAGATCGATCCGGCTCTGGATCTTTCCGAACAGGTTGAACAATGCCGGTTTCAGGAAGAACTGGAAAGCGTGATCCGGAACATCAATTTTGACGAAGAAATTATGTCGTTCCGTTTCAGCGGGCAGACCGCCGAAGCGGAGAAGATGAGCAAACTCTCTGCTGAGGTCAAGAAGAAACTGACCTCGTTGCCGGACCGGCAAACCTATATTCAGTCCTGTCTGGAAAAAAAGAAACGGGAGATCGATGAGAAGAATCGGGAGAAGAACAAACCGGAAGAAAAGAAGTCTGCTGAAAAAGAAAAAGCATATACCTATCCCTTCATTCTGCATTTTGCCGGAAAGAACATCGAAATCGATCACATTTTTGAACCGGAGAAAAAGTATACGGAAAAGGAGATCACGAAAAAAATGCTGGAACACCAGTATTACGAGTTCGCAGGCGATGTCAGTTACACCTGGTTGAAGGAAGACAACGTCCTTCTGCCGATCTTCAGACAATACAAAAAAGGGTAGGATCTGTTCGATGCAAAAGTATTTATTCATCGTCATCGGTTGCGGAGGCATCGGCGGAAATCTGATCCGCGATCTTCCTAAACTGATTTTGAATCAGAATCAGAAAATGATTATCGTCGACGGCGATTCCGTCGAAAAGAAGAATTGCGTTCGTCAGCCGTTTCAGGAACAGGACATCGGTTTAAACAAGGCGCGCGTTCTGGCCCGAAAGATTAACTCGTTTTATCCGGTTGAATGCTTATATCTGGATAAATATATTTCCGGAAAGGAGATCGACGTTCTGATCAGGAACAACGGAAATGATCGTATTCCCTATCTGATCGGCTGCGTGGACAACGATTCCACCAGAAAACTCATTGAAGAGGCGTTCGATCGTCTCTCCGATGCTGTTCTCCTCGACGGCGCCAACGGTCAATACGAAGGCAACGTCTACTGTGCGTATCGGAAAAACGGACAGCAGTTTGGCAAAAAGAGAAGCGATGTCTACCCGTTGAAAAAGGATTTCAATCCGGGAACGGCAGGATGCGAAGACAGAGTTGCGCGCGGAGAAACGCAATATCTGATCACGAACAATAAGGTAGCGGCCGTGATGCTGGAATACATCTATGCGGCATTGATTCATCCGTTCGCGGAAAAGGACTATCCGAAAGGAGGAAGTAAAATTGAGAGATTTGAGACAATATATTTCTAAGCCGAGGGAATACGGTCGGAATTTGAACTGGCTGGAAAGAATCGGTATCAAAGATGAAGAACCGACCGAGTATCAATTGTTGTCCTATTGCGTTTTTAACTCTTTCAAGAGGGAAAAGAATCAGACGGAAGGATTGGCTCAGTTGGTCGCAAACGGAGAGGAATTCACGCTATCGTTCAACGAGTGCGATTTATACGCGCTGGATGATTACAATATTCCGACGAACTTTGTGCGGGACGTTATTCTGAACGCGTTGCTTCCGGACTATACCTTTCAGGATTTTGTGTCGGAGGTCGGCGACACGAGTTTCATCGAGGATGTGAAAAGAGTTCTTAACCAATTGAGAGAATTTCTGAAGAGCAATCATATGCCTGTCCGCAAATTCCTGCGATTCGTGAAAGAAAACGCGGATTCGCTGACTCTGTTTTACGGATACAGCATTCAATCACGCTTTCTGAGAAAAATTTATAAGGACGCTGAATTAAAAGACCTTTTTGAATCGGCGACAAAATCTGAATTCGTCGCGCCCGACCGCGTCTTCAACCTCATTATGTCTTATCAGGAAAGCGCGTTTGATCAGGATTATGTCGACAGAAAAAAGATTATTGAATTCATCGAAACTTTCAAACGGAAATTTCCGAATTTGAAGCGCATGCACAAAGATAACTTCTGCTTTGCAGAAGAATTGATTGGTTTAGACTACGAAAATCATTCTGCATCCGATGTTGTGGAGCGGATTCTTGGAACTTATCTGACCTTGACGGAGGTGATGTTCTGATGAAAGAGATGATCGTTAAAATAACGAACCAGTCTCTGGATGTGGAAATCCTGGTCAATGATTTGATCAAGAAAGAAATCGTCGAAAAGAAATTGTCCGCAGAAAAATTTTTGGAAATTTTAAATGACGAAATGAACGGAGACAAGAATGCGCGACCGATTAAGATCAAATTCATCGAACCGGAAGTGATCGGTTTTGGAACTTCCGGAGATGGCAGCAGGGAAGTTTACATCATCAATCAGAAAGAGCATAAGCGTTACGTGACATATTCCGTAGGAGAATGCAATCGGGCCTATTCGATTCATTTTCCGTCCAGCATTTACAAAGTGCGGGTCAAAAACCGTCGGATTGAGTCGATCGAGGCGTTTATGTATACGGAGTTCAAAGGGAAAGACACGACGCTTTACAAATACGCGATGGCGAATATGCTTTCGGGAAATAACATCTGCATCGGGAACGCGGAAAGAGACGTGGGAGAAAGCATCATCGACGCGTTGGAAAAAATCATCTATGCGCCTTATTCTCACGCCACATTGAACAACATCAAAGGCTTTAAGTCGACTGAGACGTATTTCAAATATCTGAGCGAACATTCCATCGACGTCAAGTATCTTTACGCTTCGGGAAAAACGCTCGGAGATTTGTTCAACTAACGGAGGAAGAGAAATGAAAATTTTAGCAGTAATTATATTAGTCATATTTGTCATATTCAGTATAACCCTGATCGGGTTCGTCTGTTTCGGAGAACGTCGAAGAGAAGTTTCTCTGATCGCGCATACGATCAACGCGGTCGTCTGCGTCCCGGTCGAGGTCTTCATGATCCTGTTTCTCTGCGGGTTGCATTGAGGTTGAAAGTGAACGGAGGTAAAAAGAGGATGATTCCATTGTCGTTGTTTGAGAGTAATGTCGAACAAGGTATAACTCTTGCGGAAAGACCGCCGGAAGAATCGACCGTGTCCAAAGCGGACACGATTCTGTTTTTGAAGAGTTACAAAAAATCGAAGAGGGAAGCCGACTTTCTGAAAGACAAACTGAAAGATCTTGAAGCCGCGCTGGTTCTTCCCAAAGGACTGTCGATTACGGAAATCGGTCATATCGACGGAGGACGGTTCCTTTCTCCCGGAGAAGGCTACGCCGCCTATCTTGATCTCCAATCGAAGTATCTCGCCGCGCTTGCGCATGCGGAGAATATCTGTAAACAAGTCATTGACACCATTAACTTACTTCCGAATGAAGAGTATATATACCTTCTCCGAGAATACTACTGCACGGATAAATATGTGAAACTGAAAGATCTCGCAGATGGAATGAATTACACCTACGACTGGATCAGGCACTTGTTCAGCAGAGCGGTCAGAGAAATCCAAAAATCTTTGCAGAAAACGCAAGAAGACACACAAAAACACATTAGACCGTGATATTATGGTATTGTGAAAAAACGGCAGACAGGCTGCTTCGATGGCGTTTGAGGTTTGAGAGTAATGTTGCATTAAGGCGCAACTCTTCCGTTGATTCACCGGGTTCAGTTCTGTTCCCTTCTGAACTTCCTTTCTGGAAAAAGATCGCTGTTCCGGTTGCTTCCCCGGCGCGATCTTTTTTCATCCCTTTTTCAACTTTTTTTCTTACTTTTACTTTTTTCTTTTGCGGAGGGTTTCCGCACACACGACACACGGAGGTGATCGATAACTTATGAGTAAAACATTAACTACTAAGCATATTAAGAATTTATTATTTGTTCTTAATACCCAATGCAAGTGTAATATCAATCTCGAAATAGAGATCAGAGTCATACACAAGAATACAGATCATCCTCAGGTTAATACTTCCTACAATCTCTATAACTTCAACAAAGAGGTAATGGAAGCCAATGACGGACGTCCGGAGAAAACGACTTTTTACCGGAAGGTTGAACTGGTCAGATATCTCGGCGACCTGTTGGTGATGAGCAGGGAATGAACGAAAGCGTAAAGAAAAAGAGTTCTTGCCAGAACTCGAAAAAGAAAGCGAAAAGCGAAAAACAGGTGGCAAGGGAGAGCAAGAAAAAAGCCAGAGACTTAGCCAAGCAGGCGAAGGAGAAAAAGGAAGACACTTCGGTCTCGGTCGGAACGTTTTTGAAGAATCTGAACGGCGGCAAGGAAATGCCGATTATGACGAGCAAGCAGATCAAGCAATATCTGACCGCGATCATGATGGGGCAGGTGAGAGACGGTCTGACGAATATGCCGGCAGGAATCGACGACAAGATCAAGGCGGCGAATTATCTGAACGCGATGCTGAAAGAAGACGAACAGAAGAAAAACAGGGAGACTCAGGAAGAGCAGGAGCAGAACGCCAACCGCGAGATCATCGAGATGGCGCGCAAGTTCAATCAGGAGCAGTCGGTGGTGTTTGAGAGCAATACCGACAGAGAGGAGGGAGAATAGCGATGGCGAATAAGTTGGTGATGTCGAGTTTTTTGATCCGACGGTTATTTCAGGCGCTGAACCCGTCGGTTCGGTTCCTTTGTCTGGAAGGGCCGGCCAGAAGCGCGAAGACGGTCGAGGCGATCGAAATCTTTTATCGGCGAGTCTACAACTCGGCGCAGAAGTATCACTGTATCGCTTCACAGACCTACGAGACGGCTAAAGACAACATCATCGAGGCGGATACCGTCGGCCTGATCTTCACGCATCCGAACGTGCGTTGGCACGGGAAGAATCTGACGCTGACCGGCGCCGACGGAAAAAAGAAAGTGATTAAAGTATGCGGGTTTCTCGACACCGCGCGATGGAAAAAGATTCTCGGCGGAACGATCGAGAATTTTTTAATCGACGAAATCAACGTGGCCAACGAAACCTTCATCGACGAATGCTTTGCCCGTCAGTTGTCATGCGAGCGGCCGTTTATGATCTGCACGCTCAACGGCGACGATCCGGATCATTTCGTTTACCGGAAGTATATCAACTACGGAAAGATTGTCGGCGACTGTCCGGAATCGACACGGAGACTGGTTCAAGAGTTTCAGGAAAAGAACGGAACCCGCGACGGCTTTTACTATTGCCACTTCAAAATGAGTGACAATCCGGTGATGACTGCGGAGAAGTTGAAGAACGCGATGTCCACGTATCCGGTCGGGAGTTACTACTACGTGACGAAAATTCTCGGCGAGCGGGGCATTCAGGGCGATCTGCTGTTCAAGGACTATATGACCGGCGACTTGCTGGTCGACGCGAAGGAGCGCCTTCCCGACGGTCGGTTCAAATATCCGTTGGTGCGATTCACCGTCGGTATCGACATCGGCGCCGATCGGGCGTGCAACGTGTTTTCACTGGTCGGCTGGCCGTTCAATCTGGACTATTGCGTCGTTCTGAAAGTGGTGTCTTTCAAGGCGTGCGGATATCAGGAAAAGACCGTGCGCCTCAAAGAGTTTATCCGATCGTTTCTGAAAGCGCGGAAGTCCGAAGATGATCCGAAGACCTTCGACATCAACAGTTACACGTTGGAGGGCATCGAAGTCGATTCCGCCGAGCAGAACTACATCACGGATCTGAAACCGCTGATCAGGAAAGAATTCGACCTCCGAGTCGAAGGCTCTTACAAAAGCACGATCAAGAACCGCATCGATCTGATGACGATCGGCTTTGCGACCAAGCGGATCCTCTTCGACCGAAACGAAGCCGAAAAAGGATTCAAGGCTTACGAACGCGCCAAGCGCGGAAAAACGCAAGACGTCCTTCGCGAAGATCTGAACGAAGAAAAGAACGACATTATGGACAGCATCGAGTATGCGATCACGAAACACGAAAAACTGCTGATGCGGAACGGAGGATTGAACGGATGAACGTATTCAGGCAAATCAAAAAAACGATCGACGGACGCCGTCGGGAAAGGTTAAAAGGTGATATTATGGCAATTCTGAAAACGGAATACGGCTTCGACGCGATGGCGCATCTGATTCCGGAATCGATCAGCAACGCAGCCTACGAGCAGGACAAGGTCGTAGAAAATCTGGTCTGGTATTCGGCAAAAGAGGTTGCGCTGATCGAGTATTACAAAAGCGGGACAGGCTCGTCGTTGAAAAACAGAGAACTGGGAGAACTGAGAAATTTCTGGTCGACTGCGCCCGGAAAAATCAGAAGGCTGCATACGGGAGTCCCACGCGAGATTTCCAAAAAGCAGGCGACGATCCTTTTCGGGAACGGTTATACGATCGCGGCGACAGCCTTCAAGAAAGCGGACGGAAAGGTCACCGACGGTATCGACGCGCAAGCCACCAAGCACTGTCAGGAGATTCTCGATCAGTTTCAATCCAAGATCAAACTGAATCAGATTCTGTCAAAGGCCGCGCAGGCGAATTCTTGGAGCGGTCACATCGCCGTCAAATTGGGCTATGATTTCAAGTTGTCCCCATATCCGATCGCCCAGATTTACGACCGGAGGAATTTCGAACTGATCCAGTCTTCCGGGCTGACGACGGCGATTATTTTCCACAACTATTTCAAGATTCAGAAGAGCAAGAACGAAGCGGAGAAATACCGTCACGACGAAATCTACTCCACCGACGATTACGGTTACGCGACGATCACCAACCGCCTGTTTGTCATCCGGAACGGCGAAATCCGGGAAATCGGCTGGGAGACCGCGCAGAGCAAATTTCCGCAGTTTGAGGGCGTAAAGGAAAGCACTGCATTCCGGACAAAGGGAATGCTCGCCCTCGATCTTCCGAACCTTCCGATTGCCGACGAGCATTACAACAATCCTTACGGTGCCAGCGATTACGACGGGGCGATCGGCTCTTTCGACGCGATGGACGAAGCCTATTCCACGATCGTGCGGGAGATTCGCGACAAGCGGCCTCTCCGCTTCCTGACGGAACAGATGATGAAGATCGATCCTGAAGGTCATATCGATTACGACGACGGATATACGACCAATTTCAAGAAGATCGCCGACTTGGACAACGACCAGCAAATGCCGGAGTTCAAAGAGTTCACCGATACCACCGCCGCGCACGTCGAGAAGTTCAGACTGTTCCTGATGCAGGCCTGCAACGCCTGCGGGATCTCGCCGATCTCTCTCGGTGTCACCGGATTGGAGAGCATACAGTCCAGCGACAAGTCGACGCGGGAGCGGTGCAAGACGACGATCGAAACGCGAAATGCGAAACTTGAACTCTGGAAACCGTTTCTGGAAGAACTGATGATCCGGATGCTGGAATTCACTTCCGAGTTGCAGTCGACGCCCGGTTATCCGAATTCTCCCGGCATTCCGAAGATCGACATCGACTGGGACTGCTGCGATATCAGCGTGACCTTCCCGGATTACGTCGTCAGCGGCGTCGAGGAGCGGATCGCCACGTGGGGGAACGCCCGTCAAATGGGTGTTGCTTCGTTGGAAGAAACCGTGGAGGAAATTCATCCGGACTGGTCGAAAGAAGAAATCCGTCAGGAGATCAACCTGATCAAGTTCGAGAACGGGTTGAGCGACCAGAACCCGAACCTGCTGCAACTCGACACGGAATTCGAGCCGGAGAACGATGAAGCAGATCGTTAGTCCGCGTCCGGACGTTTCCAGAAAGGAAATACTCAACGTCGAAGAAGCAACCGTGACTATCAAGGCGATCATCGTTTCCGACATCACCAAAGGGGTGCCGAAAGCGGACACCGAAGCAAAAATTTCTTCGGTGATCCGCGAGTGCCTGAAAAAGGTCGATAAGCGCATCGTGTCCCGGATTCGGCAATCGCTCCAAACGATGGCGCAGAGCAATTACTATCTGCTTTCGGAGAATATGCGGATCGCCAATCAGAACCTGATGAACAAGGCCGCCGCGGCAAACCTTTTCAAGGAGATCGATGCCGATTTACCCGCAGGATTCGCCAAAGGCGTCTTGCTGACGAACGACGCGGTCTTCCGGAACAAGATGACGACGTTGGAAAAAGGACTCCCCCTGATCAGAGATTATCAGAAGCAGGTCCGGGAGTTGACCAAAGTCATTTCGGCCGATCCGACGTTGACGAGGAGAGTCAATCCCTCGTCCGGAAAGGTGACGAAAATGTCCGCGCGCAATCTGGCAGAGATGACAGCGCGATATCAGGCCAACCAGGACGATCTGAAACAGAAGAAAGACGTCAAACTCTGGTGGATTTCTTCTCACGCCGACTGTTCGCCCCGCTGTGCGCCCTATCAGGGGAAGTTGTATTCGACTCACTCGGAGATGATCGGAAAGACAATCGAGGGTCACAGGGTTCATGACCTCAATAAGGCTTTAAGCGCGAACGGAGGAAATTCGATCGTCAACGGTTACAACTGCCGTCATTATCTGATCGAGTATAAGCCGGGTTCCGATCCTCCGAAAACGTTCTCTTCGGAAACCATCAGGAAGGAATACGCGATCGATCAGAAGCAGCGGAATTACGAAACCCATATCCGGCAGTTGAAGACGCAGCAAAGGCTCTCTTCGGCTTCCGGCGATACGGAACTGGCCAAGCGTCTCAGCCAACGGTGGCACAAGATGGAGAGAGAGTATAAAATCTTCTCGCTTGAAAACAACCGACCGTATTACACCTGGCGGACGCAGATCACCAAAGACGAAACCGTCGAATCAAACCGGTGGGGAGAACGCCAGACGGAAGACGAGACTTCAAAAATCGAAGCACAGGCAAAAGCAAAAATCGAAAACAAGATTGCCGTTTCCTTTCCTGTTCCGGCGTTGCTTCTCTCGATTTCAAAGTGCGATGAGACCGCTAAAATCAGATTCAGGCAACGGGGCGATATCGATCCCACAGGTAGAAAAGTCCTTAAAGGCACTTCCAGACATATTTCGGAAGACCACGGAAATCAGGTGGACGAACAATTCATCAACCGATTAGAGAATTCGCTTGTTCGTCCGAATGATGTCATTCCGGACAAGGAATTTAGTGCCGAGAATCAGAAATATGATCTGTTCTTGGAATTTGAAAACGATAAAGGTAAAAAGCGATATCAAAAAACGGTGGTTGCCTACAAGGATGGAGAATTTCTGATTATTACATCTTTCATTAGTCGAAAGAAAAAATAAGTGTTGCTTATCGCCTTATTCGCGGTATAATAATAGTGTGGTGTGAGGTGGAGATTATTGATACTGCGACCACGGCCTACGGGCGATCATAGAAACGTATCGCTATGCACATCACTTTAAACGCTCTGAAAGGGGCGTTTTATTTTATCCCGATATCAAAGAGTGAAATCTCTTTGTATATACATATTTTCTAATCTTACTTTTCCGGTATGCCTCAGGCAGCACCGGTTTTTTGCTTTGAGTTCAAAAACTTAACCGGCCGCACCGGGTGAACAAGCGTATAAGGAGGTCAAACAAATGAGCAAAGAAGAATTGACAAAAATTTTAGGTGAAGATCTTGCGAATCAGGTCGTCGAAAAAGTCGGCGACAAGATGGACATCGAGATCGGGATAAAAGGATCCATTATCCCGAAACATCGCTTCGACGAAGTCTTGCAGAAGAACGAAGACCTGAAAAAGGAAATCACCACCAGAGACGAGCAAATCAAGACTCTGGGCGAATCGGCCAAAGACAACGAAACGTTGAAACAGCAGATCGAACAAATGAAGACCGACAATCAGAGTTCGATGGCGAAGATGCAGGCCGATTTCGACGCAAGAGAAAAGAATATGCTGATCGACCACTATCTGACGGGCAAAGGTGCCAGAAATGTCAAGGCGGTTCGCGCGGCAATGTTCGACGATGAGACGCTGAGCAAAATCGGCGTCAAAGACGGTTCCTTGGTCGGAATGGACGATTTATTCGCCGCCGGGTATAAAGGCAACGAATATCTTTTCGAAACGGCGGGAACCGGCAGAAACGGAGTCGGCAATCAAGGCGGAGGATCTTCGAGCGAATCGGAGTTGTTCGCCGAGTTCGCCAATATCCGGTAAACAAATTGGATAGAACAAGGAGGAAATAAAAAATGGCATATCCAAACACAATCGAACAGGCAGTCCGTTACATCAACGACGAGACGGCCTACAACAAATTATTCGCGATGGGATCTTCGGTCGAATCGATCATTCGTCCGAGCGAATTCGTCGGCGCAGGGACGATCAAATTGCAGACGCTGACGTGGAAAGACGGGAACGTCGGAACCTATTCCAAAGACGACGGCTATACGAAGAAAGGATTCACGCTGGGTTGGGTTTCCAAAGTGTTGAACATCGACATCGGAAACTCGTTACAACTCGACGTCGTCGATGATGAAACCTCTCAGGCCGGCGGAATCGTCCGCGTTTACAACCGCTACGTGAAAGATCACCAGAAACCGGCTTTTGCCAAGCAGGCTTACACCTATCTCCGCGCTGAATCCGGCATCAATAAAAAGACGGTGTCGCTCACGTCGGCGAATGTGATCGCTACCTTGCGCAGTTACGTCGAAGAACTGAAAGAATCGGGCTTCGATGTGTCGACGCTGGAACTCCGCATCTCTCCGGCGGTCGAAACGCTGCTTCTGGAATTCGGATTAAGCAAAGGTTCGGTGACGATCGGCACGTTCGCTTTCTCCCTGAATACGATCAAGGACGCCGCGCCGGGTAACGGAAGAATCATCGTCGTTCCGAAATCGGAGATGGGCTGCGACGTCTTCTTGGCGCCGAACGAAGCGCTGAACGTCGCCTACCACCGGGAAGAAGCCACCTACTTCGACAAGATTCCGGGTCACGGAAGCCGGATGTCTCAGGTGGACGTCGGCGTTCTCGGCTGCGCATACATCGATCCGAACATCGCGCAGACGGTTTATGTCGTCAACGAAGTGGCTTCCGAATCTACGCAGACTTCTACGACCGAATAAGGACGTAACGGAACAGGAAGGAGACCGGAACAATCCGGATCCTTCCTTTTATCTTGGAGGAAAATAAAACTATGAAATACCCTTTTGCCATCTCCGAACAGGAGTATAAAGAATTCTTCGGCGAAGACTGTCTGGTCGGATACGACGAAAACGAGATCGCCGAGAGGCTGAACGAAGCCGGGCATAACGTTTGGAACTACGTCGTCGCGAATTCCTCCGTGAACTGGGAGAATATTCTGAAACAAAACGCTCTGAGCGCGTATCAGATCGAAAAACTCAAAGCCGCGTCG